>Ga0247784_1000104_pt1 | contig 29703 bp, 25 predicted proteins | sample UWRJL169409R5_FD_179909 | JGI IMG/M metagenome (GOLD analysis project Ga0247784, IMG submission 179909) | Plant litter microbial communities from Arlington Agricultural Research Station in Wisconsin, United States - UWRJ-L169-409R-5 | ecosystem: Environmental > Terrestrial > Plant litter >...
GCGGCGGCACCAAGGCCGGCAACAAGGGCGCGGACGCCGCCGTCACGGCGCTTGAGCTGGCGAACCTGCTGAGAAAGATCGAGAGCTGATGACCGACTCGCCTCCCAAGAAAGCCGCGCGTGGCTCACGCGCTCGTTCCATTGCGCGCAAGCTGGCAATGCAGGCGTTGTATCAATGGCAACTGACGCAGCAGTCCGCGGTCGAGATCAAACAACAGCATCTCGAAGACGAAGAGTCGGCCGGCGTCGACGAAGAGCACTTCACCGAGCTGCTCACCCAAGTGATCGCGCAGCAGGCGGCGATCACCGGTGCGCTGGCGCCGTTCCTCGATCGCCCGCTGGATCAGCTCGATCCGGTGGAGTCCGCGATCCTGATGATCGGCATGTACGAGCTGCGCTCGCGTCTCGATATTCCCTATCGCGTGGTCATCAACGAAGCGGTCGACCTGTGCAAGCGCTTCGGCGCGACCGATGCGCACAAGTACATCAACGCCGTTCTCGATCGCGCGGCCAAAGAGATCCGGGCCGCCGAAAGGCAGTAGCTGTTACAGTGGCCGCGCATGGATTCGACGCGTTTCTGACCAGTCATTAGTCACTAGTCAGTAGTCACTTCTCGTCATGAGCCTGGGAGAGTTCGACATCATCGCTCGCTACTTCGCCCGCAACAGCGAGCGGGGCGATGTATTGCTCGGTATCGGCGACGATGCCGCGGTGCTGGATTCGCATCCCGGCCGCAAACTCGTGATCGCGATGGACACCATCGTCGATGGCGTGCATTTCCCAGTCGATACCGATGCCGCGGACATCGGCTATCGCGCCCTCGCAGTGAATCTCAGCGATCTCGCCGCGATGGGCGCCGAGCCTGCGTGGATGACACTGTCGCTATCGTTGCCTCGCGCGAACGAGCAATGGTTGAGCGGTTTCGCGAGCGGCCTGTTCGAATTGGCGAAGGACTACAACGTCGCGCTCGTGGGCGGCGACACCGTGCGCGGGCCGTTGGTGATCACGGTGCAGATCGCCGGTTGGGTCGAGGCCGATCGCTGGTTGACGCGTTCAGGTGCGAAGCCTGGCGACCTGTTGTTTGTTTCGGGTATTCCAGGCGAAGCCGCCGGCGGGCTCGCGGTCGTTCAGCGACGCATCATGGGCGGGGAGGCTGCGTCGTTTCTAAAACATCGCTTCCTGCGACCGCGTCCGCGAATCGAGTTGGGCCGGCAGTTACGAAATCTCGCTACGGCCGCGATGGATGTTTCCGACGGCCTGCTAACCGATCTAAAGAAACTTTGTGTCGCGAGCGGCTGCGGTGCGCAGCTGAACGTCGACGCATTACCTGAATCGGCGGCGATGGGGGAACTCTTCGAAACGGACGACTGCCGGCAATACGCGCTTGCTGGTGGGGACGATTACGAGTTGTTATTCACATTGCCGCCCGAACGCGCCGCGACCTTACGCACCTTGCAACTACAACAGCGAGTGACGCAAATCGGCGTCATCACTGCGGAGACCAGCGTGCATTGTTTGCTGGACGGTCAACCGTTCAGGCTCAAACGCGGCGGCTACGATCACTTCGCAGCCAGTTCCGATGATTGAGCCAGTGAACAGGATGTGTGGCTGAATGAAATGGAGCGCCGATCCCAGGCTGATGCGAGAGCCCGTGCATCTGATCGCGTTCGGCTTCGGTGCCGGCCTGAGCCCGTGGGCGCCCGGCACATTTGGGACGCTGGTCGCAATCCCAATCGTGCTCTTTGTGATGCAGTTCGGCTTCGCCGCGCACCTGGGCTTTGCACTCTTCGCCTCGGTTTTCGGAATATACGTTTGCGGCGAGAGCGCACGGCGCCTGGCCGTTCACGATCATCCCGGCATCGTGTGGGACGAGATCGCTGGATTCGCCTTCACCATGCTCACGGTACCGGCGAATCCTTACTGGACCGTGGCCGGGTTCACACTGTTCCGAATCCTGGACATCTGGAAGCCCTGGCCGATCCGGGAGGCTGATCACAGTCTCCACGGGGGGCTGGGAATTATGCTTGATGACATCCTAGCGGGCGTTTTCGCGGCTGCGATCTTGTTCGGACTGCGGATGATCCTCTAGTGTCGACTCGCCCGGCGAGTGAATATTCCGTCTACGTGAGTACGAAGTGAGCCCTAGTAGTGAGATGGGCGGTCTGATGGCACAGCGCGGCGCCACGCGCGAGCAGCGCATTCCCGAAAAGATCGGGAAATACGTCATCGTTAAAGAGGTCGGTCGCGGCAGCACCGGCGTCGTCTATCTTTCCCACGATCCTTACTACCGCCGCGACGTCGCGATCAAGGTCTACAACCTTGAATCGCACGACGAGGACCGCGCGCGCGTCACGCGCAAGATGTTCCTGTCGGAAGCGCACATGGTCGGTATGTTGCAGCATCCGAACATCCTGCCGATCTTCGACGCGGGCGAAGAGAACGGTCAGTATTACATCGTCACCGAGCACGTCCACGGCGCACGTACGCTGTCGGCGTACTGCAAGCCGGACAACTTGTTGCCGGTCGATGACGTCGTCGAAGTGATGTACAAGTGCGCCAAGGCTCTGCACTACGCGCACAGCCGCGGCGTGATTCATCGCGACATCAAGCCGTCGAACATCATGCTCACGCAGGCGAACGACGTGCGCATCATCGATTTCGGTATCGCTTTGGTCGCCGATTCGGAGATCTCCCGCATCGAAGGTATCGCGGGCAGCCCGTCGTACATGTCGCCCGAGCAGGTGCAGTCTCTTGAGATCACCAATCGCTCGGACCTGTATTCGCTGGGCGCGGTTCTGTACGAAATGTTGACTGGGTTCCGCCCGTTCCGCGGTGGAAATCTTTCCAAGCTGCTGCATCAGATCGTGTACGCGACCGCGCAGCCGATTCACGCGCTAAGGCCGGACATCCCGGAGATTTTGGAAACGTCCGTTGCCAAGGCGTTGCAGAAGGATCCGGCGAAGCGGTATCGCAATGGCCTGGAGCTGGCGGCAGATCTCACGCGTGTTCACCAGGCGCTGCGTGATGGAACATCGAAGCTGGATCGCCAGGAACAGTTCTCCATCCTGCGCACGCTCAAGTTCTTTCACGACTTCTCGCAATCGGAAATCCTTGAAGTGCTCCGCGCGAGCACCTGGCAGGACTACGAGCAGGGTGAGGAGATCGTCAAGGAAGGCGAGATGGACGATCGCTTCTACGTCATCGTGTCCGGCAGCGTCGGCGTCATGCGCAACGGCAATGCCGTCGGTCAGCTCGACGCGGGCGATTGCTTCGGCGAGACGAGCTATGTGCGAGGAGCCAAGCGGCTCGCGACGATCAAGGCGCTCTCCAACGTTACCTTGATGAAGGTGAGCTCGACGTTGCTTGAGCAGAGCTCGGCGGCGTGTCAGCTGCGGTTCAACAAGGTGTTTCTGCGCAGCTTGATCAGCCGACTGCAGAGTCCGAACTAACCTTTCGATTTTGCGGCATGGGGGCATGCATCGCGGCTGGGCGTTTTCTTTGACGCTCGGCCGTTTTCTTTTGCGCCGTCCGTCGTGGTTTTCGGAAGCGTCGGTGGCTTGTTGCGGCGTTGCTTAAGAGGCGTCAGTGGCTCGCGGAGGCCGGTGCGGGATGTGCGCTTTCCGGCACCGCGCACGGGCCTTGTCCACGCGGACGCGTGGACCGTATTCCGTCCGTCCCTGGAGCGCTGCTAGAAAACGGTCCCTCGTTTTCAAGCTGCCGGAAAGCGCACATCCCTCCCCGGCCTCCGCCCCCAGCCGAGGGTTGCGATGCCACCTCCGGAGTTCTTCGCTGCCGCGTCAAAGCGGAATGACGCCAGCCGCGAGTCTGCTCAACTCAGCAAATTGCGCCGACGTGCGAAGAGGCTCAGCGGCTCTCACAACGTTGAGAATTACGCTAACGCGTGAAGACGCCTCTCACGGACGTCGAAACTTACGTTGACGCGCGAAGAAATTCCAAGCCAGCGAGCGTCGCTATAAATAAATACGTGGTTTGAAGTAACCACTCTTCGTGGCACGCAGACTCAGCGCACGTTTCGGCGGCGCAAGCCACCAACGCCTCTTAGGCTTCGTCCTTATCCTTCTCAATCAACGCATACGCCGAATGATTGTGAATGGACTCGAAATTCTCCGCCTCCACCACATACGCCCGCACCCGATCTTCCTTGTTCATCCGGACAGCCACATCGCGCACGATATCCTCAACAAACTTCGGGTTCTCATAAGCACGCTCGGTCACGTACTTCTCGTCCGCGCGCTTCAAAATACTGTAGACCTCGCAGGAGGCTTCCTCTTCAGCGATGTCGATCAACTCCTCCAGCCACATGTGACTGTCGACCTTCGCCTTGATCGTGATATGCGAGCGCTGGTTATGCGCGCCGTACTTGGAAATATCTCGTGAGCACGGGCACAGGCTGGTAGCCGCGACGACGACCTTGAGCCACAGCTCCGGCTTGCCATTGTGCAATTCACCGATCAAAGACGCTTGATAGTTCATCAAGCTCTCGACGCCCGACATCGGCGCCTTCTTCATCACGAAGAAAGGAAAGCTCATCTCGATGTGCCCGGACTGAGCGTCCAGTTTCTCCGTCATCTCCGCGAGGATGTCGCGGAACGACTCCACTGAAATCTCGCGCTCGTTCATGTGGAGCACTTCCACGAAGCGCGACATGTGCGTGCCCTTGAAGTTGTGGGGCAGGGCCACGTACATGTTGAAGTTCGCGATCGTGTGCTGCTCGACGCTGGCGCGATCTTTCACGCGCACCGGGTGGTACACGTCCTTGATGCCGACCTTGTTGATCGGAATGCGGCGCGAATCCGCACGGGCCTGCACGTCCTCGATGGACGTGGGGGCGGGGGGCGCAACGGAGGTAGGCAATGTCGACATGGAGCTTTCCGGGACTGTCCCGGAGGGTATCTGGGTTGAGGGCAGTATAAAACAACCCGTCGGGACCCGTCCGCCGCGTCGGGGAATGACTGAAATGCCCGAAAGTAAGAGATTCGCGGCTGTTAGCCGACGGCGAGGCGTTTTTCGCCCTGCCACCAGCGGGTGATGGCTGCTTCCACGGACGCGTAATCCAACCCCGCGGCCGCCAGGCAGTCCTCGCGAGAGCCGTGTTCCATGAAGCGATCCGGGATGCCCAGGTTCAGCGTCGGCGGAACGTGGCCATGAGCCGCCAGGCATTCGCCGATGGCCGAGCCGGCGCCGCCGGCGACGACATTCTCTTCAACAGTGATCAACGCGCGATGATTGGCGGCGATGCGCACGATCAAGTCCTCGTCGAGCGGCTTGATGAAGCGCAGGTTCACGACCGTCGCATCGAGCTTCTCGGCGATCCGCTCGCACAGCGGGACCATCGAGCCGACGGCGATGATCGCAAGCCCGCTGCGACCTTCGCGACGTACCTGAGCTTTGCCCATCGGCACCGGTCGCATGTTCGCTTCGATGACCGCACCCGGGCCTTGGCCACGTGGGTAGCGCACGGCTGCGGGCAGATTCGATTGCACGGCCGTGTACAGCATCTGGCGGCATTCGTTTTCGTCCGCCGGTGCCATCACGATCAGGTTGGGAATACATCGCAGGAAAGAAATATCGAAGCTGCCCTGGTGAGTCGCACCGTCGCCGCCGACCAAACCGGCGCGATCGACTGCGAATGTCACAGGCAGGTTCTGGATCGCGACGTCGTGAATCAGTTGATCGTACGCACGTTGCAGGAATGTCGAGTAGATCGCGACCACTGGCCGCAATCCTTCGCACGCCATGCCTGCTGCCAACGTCACGGCGTGCTGTTCGGCGATCGCGACATCGAAATAACGTTCCGGGAAGCGCTTGGAATATTCGACGAGGCCGGAGCCTTCGCGCATCGCGGGCGTGATCGCGACGACTTTGGGATCCGCCGCGGCCATGTCGCAAAGCCATTGGCCGAACACTTGCGAGTAGCTCGGACCGGTGACCTTTTCTTTGAAGATCACGCCGCTTTTGGGATCGAACGGACCGGGGCCATGCCACTTGATCGGATCGGCTTCGGCGGGCGCATAGCCTTTGCCCTTGCGTGTGATCACATGCAGGAACTGCGGGCCTTTCAAATCCCGCACGTTCTTCAGCGTGGCGACGAGCGCGTTGACGTCGTGACCGTCGATGGGGCCAATGTAGTTGAAGCCCATCTCTTCGAAAATCGTCCCGGGCAACACCATGCCTTTCATGTGCTCTTCGGAACGGCGCGCCAGCTCCCACACCGTGGGCATGCGTCTCAAAACTTTCTTCCCGCCTTCGCGCAAGGTTGCATACAACTTGCCCGATAACACACGCGCGAAGTAATTCGAGAACGCGCCGACGTTCTCCGAGATCGACATGTCGTTGTCGTTGAGGATGACCAGCATGTCGACGTCGAGACTGCCGGCGTGATTGAGCGCTTCGAACGCCATGCCGGCGCTCATCGCGCCATCGCCGATCACCGCGACGACACGGCGCTGCTCTTGTTTGCTCGCGGCCGCGAGTGCCATGCCGAGTGCAGCGCTGATCGAAGTGCTGGAATGTCCGACGCCGAACGTGTCGTATTCGCTTTCGCTGCGCGTAGGAAACGGCGCGAGGCCGTCCTTCTGCTTGATCGTGTGCAGCTGATCGCGCCGACCCGTCAGCACCTTGTGCGGATAGGCCTGGTGGCCGACGTCCCAGACGAGCCGGTCGTGAGGCGTGTCAAAGACATAATGCAAAGCGACGGTGAGCTCGACAGTGCCCAGCCCCGCGGCGAAATGGCCGCCCATCTGGCTGACGGTGTCGATGAGGTACTGACGCAGTTCCGTGGCGACTTGTCCCAGCTCTTGGGCCGGAAGCTGGCGCAGGTCGGCCGGTGAGCCGATTGCGGCCAGCAACGGATGAGGCGTGGCGGAATTCATGAACGGGGGAGTCTACAGGAAAGCGGGTGGTCGATTGCTGGCGTGCGATGCTGGCTTCGGGGCGAACGACGGATCAATTGTGGCGCGGGATTTCCGGTTTCGGTGATTTCTTTGCTTTCAGTATTTTCGCAGCACCAGCCAGTCCGACATCGAGGCCAGCGGCGCGGGCTGCAGACCTGGCGTTGCCAGAGCCGTGAGCGCGCGAGCATGCAATTCATGCATCCGCTGACGCGAAGCTTCGATGCCTGCGACCGACGGATACGTCGGTTTGTCTCGTGCGCTGTCGGCGCCGGTGGCTTTGCCGATCACGGCGACATCGCCCTCGACATCCAACAAGTCGTCCTGAATCTGGAACGCGAGCCCGATGGTTCGGGCGTATTCATCCAAGGCGCGGCTGATCGTTTCGGACAGGCCGGGCGCACAGGCGGCTGCCATCATCACGCATGTATGAATCAACGCACCGGTCTTGCGGACATGCATCTCTTCCACTTCGGCCAGCGATAATTTTCGGCCGATGGCAGCCAGATCGAGCGCTTGGCCGCCGGCCATTCCACCGGTGCCGCTGCCTTCAGCCAGCAACTGCACGAGCTTCAACCGCACGCGTGCATCCGCCGGCAAACCCGAGCCAGTCGCGAGTAATTCGAACGCCAATACTTGCAACGAATCGCCGACCAGAATCGCGGTAGCTTCGTCGAATGCTTTGTGACAAGTCGGCCGGCCGCGACGCAGATCGTCGTCGTCCATCGCCGGCAGGTCGTCGTGAACCAGCGAATACGCATGAATCAATTCGACCGCGCACGCCGCGCCGTCGAGATTCGACTCGTCGATGCCCAGTGCTGCGCCTGTCGCATAAACCAGCGCCGGTCGCACACGTTTGCCGCCGCCGAGCACGCTGTATCGAATCGCTTCATGCAAACGCGTGGGCTGAATTTCCGGCGAGGGAAGGCGAGCCGACAACTCGCGTTCGACGCGTGCCTGCCAACGTTGCAACTGAGCGGCAAAGTCCGGCTGCCGTGCCGCCGAAGGCTCGACGATTCTGGAAGGAGAGGCCATTCGAATCAGCGCTCGCTATCGGCGTCGCTGTCGAAAGGCGCGGGAGCGAAATCGTCGGCGCCGCTTCGTCGCAGCAGGATCTCAACTTTCTGCTCCGCCTGCTTGAGTGCACCCTGACAAGCGCGCGTGAGTTGCACGCCGCGTTCGAAGTGACGCAGCGAGTCGTCCAGCGACAGGTCGCCCTGTTCGAGCTTGTCGACAATCGATTCCAGCTCGGCGAGCGAGCGTTCGAAGTCCGCGGTGGGTTCGGCGACGGGTTCGGGAGTTTTGCTGGTCACGATACGGTGAACGGATGAAGCGCGGGAAAACACTGACAGCAAGGATGCGCGAGCGCGGCAAGCTTGCACTTGCAGGCTGGGCGGGTCAACCACGCCGCGGGCCTTGATTCAGCCCCCTGAATGGGCGTCTGATCGGCGTTGACTCCGTTCCTCGCCCAGACTAGATTTCTGCTTGATTAGACTATGTCTAATGATAGGTTTCGCTAAAGATTCCGCCACTCCAACACCCGCCGGCATTGAGGTGAGCTGCAATGAAGAATCTGAAAGGGTCGAACACCGAGAAAAATTTGAAGGACGCCTTCGCGGGCGAATCCCAAGCAAATCGTCGCTATCTTTATTTCGCAGCTAAAGCCGACGTGGAAGGCTTTAACGACGTCGCGGCGGTGTTCCGCTCGACGGCCGAAGGCGAAACCGGCCATGCGCACGGCCATCTCGAATATCTCGAAGCGGTCGGCGATCCCGCCACCGGTCTGCCGATCGGGCCGACCGGCGCGAACTTGAAGGCCGCGATCGCGGGCGAGACGCACGAATACACCGACATGTATCCGGGCATGGCCAAGCAGGCTCGCGACGAAGGTTTCGAGGAAATTGCCGATTGGTTCGAAACCCTGGCGAAAGCCGAGCGCTCGCACGCCAATCGCTTCCAGAAGGCGCTCGACACGCTGTAACTGAGTGTCCGAGCAAAACAAGTCCGCGACACTGCCTTCGGCATCCCGCGAAGGCAGTCTCGACGCGCCCACGCGTCACCCGATCGCGTGGCAAGATCCCCAGTTCGGTAACGAAGCATCGCTGTTCAAAGAGCTCGAACGCGTCTTCGATATCTGTCACGGGTGCCGCCGCTGTTTCAGCCTGTGCAATTCGTTTCCGACGCTGTTCGATGCGGTGGACGAAACGCCCACGGGCGAAGTCGAAGGCGTCGACAAGAAGGTCTACTGGGATGTCGTCGACCACTGTTACCTGTGCGACATGTGCTACATGACCAAGTGTCCGTACGTGCCGCCGCATCCCTGGAACGTCGATTTCCCGCACTTGATGCTTCGAGCCAAGGCATTCAAGTTCAACAATGCTCCCGCCGGTGCGAAGCCTGTCACCAGGCGCGACAAGATTCTGAGCTCGACGGACACGGTCGGCAGCATCGCCGGCATTCCAGTGATCGCCGAAGCGGTGAACGCGATCAACAAAACCGAGTTCGGCCGCAAGCTGCTGGACCGAACGCTCGGCGTTCATCCCAAAGCGCCGATCCCCGAATATCACAGCAACACCTATCGCAAGCGCCATGTCGCGAAGGAACATCCGCGCTTCGAAGCGAAATCCGCCGGCGACACGCGCGGCAAAGTCGTGTTGTTTGCTACGTGCTACGGCAATCGCAACGAGCCGGACATTGCGGAGGACTTAACAGCAGTGTTCGAACACAACGGCATCGCCGTGACCATTGCGTCGCGCGAACGTTGCTGTGGGATGCCGAAGCTGGAGCTGGGAGATCTCGCATCCATCGAGCAGCTCAAGAACGATAACGTGGCCGAACTGGTGAAATGGGTGGACGAGGGCTGGGACATCGTCACCCCGGTGCCCTCGTGCACGCTCATGTTCAAGCAGGAACTGCCGTTGATGTTTCCCGACGATCCGCAAGTGATCAAAGTGCGCGACGCGATGTTCGATCCGTTCGAATATCTGTGGGCGCGCCATCGCGCCGGCCTGCTCAAGAACGAATTTCCGCACCCGCTGGGCAAGATCAGCTATCACGTGCCGTGTCACTTGCGAGTGCAGAATCTCGGCATGAAGACGCGCGACGTGCTGATGCTGGTGCCGGAGACGCAGGTCGAGCCGATCGAGCGTTGCTCGGGGCACAACGGCACCTACGGCGTCAAAAAGGAATATCGCGACGTCTCGATGAAAATCGGCCGGCCGGTGATTCGCCGCGTGAGCGACTCCGGTGCGGATCATTATTCGAGCGATTGCCCCATGGCCGGCCACCAGATCGAGTCGGGCCTGGAACCGTCGAAGCCGCCGGTGCATCCGCTAACGTTGTTGCGGAGGGCGTATGGCATCTGAACCTGTTCAGCAATCGGGACGACTGACCCGCGCGGACTTGATGAGCCTCGAACAGTATTCGACCGCTCGCAAAGACTTCCGCGCCCGCGTGCTGGACCACAAACGCAGTCGCCTGGTGCCCATCGGCCCGAACACGACCTGGGCATTCGAGGACCGGCTGACGATCCAGTACCAGGTGCAGGAGATGCTGCGCATCGAGCGCATCTTCGAAGCCGCCGGCATTCAGGATGAGCTCGACGCCTACAACCCACTGATTCCCGACGGCAGCAACTGGAAAGTCACGTTCCTGATCGAGTTCCCCGACCCCGACGAACGCAAACTCCGCCTCGCCGCCTTGAAAGGCATCGAAGACCGCTGCTGGGTCCAAATCGCCGGCTGCGAGCGCGTGTTCGCCATCGCCGACGAAGACCTGGAGCGCGAGAACGAAGAGAAGACGTCGTCAGTCCACTTCCTGCGCTTCGAGCTATCGCCCGAGATGGTCCGGCAAGCGCACGCCGGCGCGGCAATCAGCGTCGGCATTGACCACAACAACTACAAGCACGAAGTCGCGCCGCTAAACCCAGCTCAACGAGACTCGCTGACGCACGATCTCAAACCGCAAACCCACTAACTGAACGTGTCGGCGACGGCGGGAGGGCGGACCTATCTCCTTCCGGCAGCATGAAAAACAGGGAGTTTTTCAATGCAGCGCTCCAGGGACGGACGGAATACGGTCCACGCGTCCGCGTGGACAAGGCCCGTGCGCGGTGCCGGCAAGGAGATAGGTCCGCCCTCCCGCCGTCGCGAGCCACCGACGCCTCTTAATCCGGTCCTGGCTGGATATACAGCCAACACCCCATGCTAGAATCCGCGCCGCTTTGAATCCCGACCCCGCCACCTGCAGCTCGTTACCCGATGGCACAATCGTATAACGCCTCCGACATTGAAGTTTTGAGCGGACTCGACCCCGTGCGCCGGCGCCCCGGCATGTACACGGACACGAGCCGCCCCAACCACCTCGCCCACGAAGTCATCGACAACTCCGTCGACGAAGCCCTGGCCGGCCACGCCAAGCGCATCGACGTCAAGGTGTTCAAGGACGGCTCGCTGGAAGTCTCCGACGACGGCCGCGGCATGCCCGTGGACATCCATCCGAAGGAGAAGGTCAGCGGCGTCGAGCTGATCCTGACCCGCCTGCACGCCGGCGGTAAGTTTTCAGACAAGAACTACAAGTTCGCCGGCGGCTTGCACGGCGTCGGTGTGTCCGTCGTCAACGCGTTGTCCAAGAATCTGGAAACGTGGATCAAGCGCGGCGGCAAGGAATACAACATCAGCTTCCGCGACGGCAAAGTGAAGTCGAAGCTGACCGTCGTGGGCGACGTCGGCAAGGCCAACACCGGCACACGCGTGCGCTTCTGGCCGGATGCCAGCTACTTCGAAGCGCCCAGCTTCGCGGTGCCGAAGCTCAAGCATGTGCTCAAGGCCAAGGCCGTGTTGTGCCCCGGCCTGCACGTCAGCCTCGACGTCGAAGGCGGCGAGAAGGAAGAGTGGCAGTACACCGGCGGCCTGAACGAATACCTGCTCGAATCGCTCGGCCAGGGCGGCGAGTGGCTGCCGCAGGAATTGTTCGTGGGCAGCATCGAAGGCGCGCAGGAAGCGGCCGAGTGGGCCATCGCGTGGCGCGTCGACGAAGGTCCGCGCATCGAAGAAAGCTACGTCAACCTGATTCCGACCGCGCAGGGCGGCACACACGTGAACGGTCTGCGCGTCGGCCTCACCGATGCGGTCCGCGAGTTCTGTGAATTCCGCAACCTGTTGCCGAAAGGCTTGAAGCTTGCGCCCGAAGACGTTTGGGACGGCGTGAGCTACGTGCTCTCGATGAAAATGAAAGAGGCGCAGTTCGCCGGACAAACCAAAGAACGGTTGTCGTCACGCGAAGCGGCGGCTTTCGTTTCCGGCGTCGTGAAAGATCAGTTCGGTCACTGGCTGAACCAGCATCCGGAATCCGGTGAGAAGATCGCGCAGCTGGCGATCACCAGCGCGCAGACGCGCCTGAAAGCGTCCAAGGCCGTCACTCGCAAGCGCATCGGCAGCGGCCCGGCGTTGCCCGGCAAGCTCGCCGATTGTTCCTCCCAAGAGCCCGAGCGCGGCGAGTTGTTCCTAGTGGAAGGCGATTCCGCCGGCGGCTCCGCCAAGCAAGCGCGCGATCGCGAATTCCAGGCCGTGATGCCTCTGCGCGGCAAGATTCTGAACACGTGGGAAGTCGACGCGGGCGAAGTGCTGCAATCTCAGGAAGTGCATCACATCGCCATCGCGCTCGGCGTCGATCCCGGTTCGGACAAGCTCGACGGTCTGCGATATCACAAAGTTTGTATCCTGGCCGACGCCGACTCCGACGGTCAGCACATCGCGACGCTGTTGTGTGCGCTATTCCTGCGTCACTTCCGCCCGCTGGTGCTGGCGGGTCATGTGTACGTCGCGATGCCGCCGTTGTTCCGCATCGATATGGGCAAGCAGGTGCACTACGCGCTCGACGAAGCCGAGCGCGCCGGCATCCTGGATCGTCTCGCCGCCGAACACCCGCGTTCCAAACCGACGGTCACGCGCTTTAAAGGTCTGGGCGAGATGAGCGCTCTGCAATTGCGCGAGACGACCATGGCACCCGAGACGCGCCGGCTGGTGCAGCTCTCGGTCGATGCCAAAGACGAAGCGGACTCCATGCTCGACATGCTGTTGGCGAAGAAACGCGCGAGCGACCGCCGCGAGTGGCTGGAAACCAAGGGCAATCTCGCCGAAGTCGCGCCGTAACCAACTGCTAACTACTTTCTAAACAATGCCGACTCAACCTCCGTTGAATTTCGAAGGCGTTGAGCGCCAGTCGCTCAGGACCTTCACCGAGAAGGCCTACCTCGATTATTCGATGTACGTCATTCTCGACCGCGCGTTGCCGCACATCGGCGACGGCTTGAAGCCCGTGCAACGTCGCATCGTCTACGTGATGAGCGAGCAGGCCTCGTGGGCGAACGCCAAACACAAGAAGGCGGCTCGCGCCATCGGCGACGTGATCGGTAAATATCATCCGCACGGCGACTCGGCTTGCTATGAAGCCATGGTGCTGATGGCGCAGCCGTTCTCGTATCGCTATCCGCTGGTCGATGGTCAGGGCAACTTCGGTCATTCCGACGACCCGAAGTCGTTCGCCGCTTATCGTTACACCGAAGCGCGCCTGACGAAGTATGCGGAGCTGCTGCTGTCCGAGCTCGGCCAGGGCACGACCGAATGGGTTCCGAACTTCGACGGCACGATGGAAGAGCCGAAGTTGCTGCCGGCGCGCGTGCCGAACATTTTGTTGAACGGCACGACCGGCATCGCCGTCGGCATGGCGACCGACATTCCGCCGCACAACCTGCGCGAAGTCGTCGCTGCTTGTATCAAGCTGCTGGAAGATCCCGACACACCGCTGCGCGAGCTGATGAAGGATGTGAAGGGGCCGGACTTTCCCACCGGCGGCGAAATCATTTCGTCCAAGGCCGATATCAAACACATTTACGAGACCGGCAACGGTTCGATCCGAGCCCGCGCGGTCTATGAGCTGGAAGACGGCAATATCGTCATCACCCAGCTGCCGTATCAAGTGTCCGGCTCCAAGGTGCTGGAGCAGATCGCGGCTCAGTACAACGCCAAGAAGCTGCCGATGGTCGACACTTACAACGACGAGTCCGACCACGAGCATCCGACGCGCATCGTCATCGCGCCGAAGAGCAATCGTGTCGACTGCGTGCAGCTGATGAATCACTTGTTCGCGACCACCGATCTCGAGCGCACCTATCGCGTCAATCTCAACATCATCGGGTTGGACGGCCGGCCGCGAGTGATGGGGTTGAAGCCGCTGCTGGAAGAGTGGCTGACGTATCGCATCGATACCGTCACGCGCCGTCTGAAGTGGCGCCTGGAGAAGGTGCAGGCGCGCTTGCACATCTTGGAAGGCTTGCTGGCGGCGTACCTCAACCTGGACGAAGTGATCCGCATCATCCGCCGCGAGGACGAGCCGAAGCCGGTGCTGATGAAGCGCTTCAAGCTCACCGAGATCCAGGCCGATGCGATCCTCGATACGCGCCTGCGTCACCTCGCCAAGCTGGAAGAAATGAAAATCCGCGGCGAGCAGGACGAGCTGAAGACGGAACAGGACAAGCTCGAAAAACTGCTCGGCAGCAAGGCCAAGCTGAAGAAGCTGGTGCGCGACGAGCTGGAAGCGGATGCGAAGGAATTCGGCGACGACCGTCGCAGCCGCATCGTCGAGCGCGCTGCTGCGGTAGCCATCGATGAAACCGAGTTGGTGACGAACGAGCCGGTCACCGTCGTGCTGTCCGAGCGCGGCTGGGTGCGTTCGGCGAAAGGTCACGAAATCGATCCGGAATCGCTTTCATACAAAACTGGCGATGCGTTCCGTGCGGCGGCGAAGGGCAAGAGCACGCAACAGGCGATCTTCCTCGACAGCACGGGGCGCACTTACACGTTGATCGCTCACTCGCTGCCATCGGCGCGAGGAAACGGCGAGCCGTTGTCGGGTCGTCTCGATCCGCCTGAGGGTGCGACGTTTGCTGGCGTTGTGATGGGTGATGCCGAAGAGAAATGCGTGCTGGCTTCGGATGCGGGCTATGGTTTTGTGGTCAAGCTGGAAGAGCTGCAGTCGCGTAACAAAGCCGGCAAAGCTGTGCTGAAGGTGCCTGACGGCAGTGGCGTGCTCGCGCCTTCGATGGTTCCTGCCGATGAAAAGGCTTTGCTGTGTGCCGTGAACAGCGAAGGCAAAATGCTGGTGTTCCCGGTGAAGGACCTGCCCGAGTTGCCGAGAGGCAAGGGCAACAAGATCTTCGGCATCTCCGGCAAGGGCGACGAAAAACTCGCCGCCATCGCCGTGATCGCGCCGTCGCAGAATCTCGTGGTGAGATCGGGCGATCGCAAGATGACCATCAAATTCTCCGACCTCAAGGAATACCGTGGCGAGCGCGCTCAGCGTGGCGCTGTGTTGCCGAGAGGTTGGCGGAAGGTCGATCGGCTGGATGTGGAGACGCCGGCGACTTGATTGTCGTCCTATTTCGTTGAGCCGTAATGTGGGACTGGGTGATCGTCGCTGGTGAGTAAGTTCACGAAGTTCGGGTGAATGAACAGTTTTTCGCGCCCGACCTTCACTTCTCTCAGGACCCCAATGGACTCCAGCGTTTTCAGGTACACGGATGCGGTCTGACGCTGGGCGATCCTGGCGTCGACGATGTTCTGAATGCGGCAGTAGGGCTGTGTGAAGATGATTTCTACCAGCTCGCGGCTATAGATCTTCGCTGCGCGAGCCCGGATGTACTCCGTTGCGAGTGTTTGCAGTCGCTGAATGGCCTTGATCTTCGCGGTAGTCCAGATCGATGTTTGGGCTATGGCATCAAGCATGTAAAGAATCCAATCTTCCCAGCGACCATGAGTAGTCACGCCAAGTAGTAGCCGATAGTAATCGGCCTTGGAGCGAATGATCCCGCGCGAAAGATAGAGCACGGGTAGCTCAAGAAGTCCCAGCTGAACCAGAATTAGAAGATTGAGGATGCGTCCGGTGCGGCCATTTCCATCGATGAAAGGATGAATGGCCTCGAACTGATAGTGTGCTACGGCCATGCGTATCAGTGGATCGATCGTCTCATGCTCGTGAATGAATCGTTCCCAGTTCGCGAGCTTCATCCTGAGCAGCGATTCGCCTTCCGGCGGTGTGTAAATGATTTCCTTCGCTGAAGGATTGCCGAGGGCGACGCCCGGGACCCGCCGGATCTGCATCGCTGCCCCTTTGATGTGTGTGCAGACTTCGATAGCAGTATTGGTCGAGATTGGCCGGCGTTTAAGCGACTCGAACCCCCGCTCTAGCGCCGTGCGATAGCGCAGCGCTTCCTTGGTCGCGTTATCGGGTGTTTGATCTTCGATCTGCGCGTAGCGAAAGAGTGCGTCCGACGTCGTAACGATGTTTTCTATCTCGGAGCTGGCTTGTGCTTCCAGCAGCGGAATGCTGTTGATCAGAACCGTCTGATTCGGGAGTTGCGCACCAGCCTGCTTCAATCCTTCCAGAGCTGCCCGAGCACCAATGCAAGCTTTAAGGACAGATTTCGTTTCGATGTCCGATATGGGCGGCAATGGCGGTAGGTCGTTGTACGGCCGGCGCGGATCAAATTTGCGCTTCTTCGTTTTCGCGGTTTTGCTTTTTGAGGCCATGCTGCTCCGGCCCGAAGGACATCGCCAGGAAACTATTTACGGTGTCGACATTTAGGCAGAACATGTCGAAATTTTCCAGTTTTTTCGACACGTCTCTTGAACATGTCGATTCCATCGACATGTCCGGCCAACCACCGCCGCGCTCGATCCCGACACCGAACGAGCGGTGCGGAAGGGGATCGAGGCGCGCAAGGAAGAGCGTACGACGTTAGTGATTGCTCACCGGATGACAATAGTGGAAAGGGCGGACCAGATCCTGCTGATGCACGAGGGCAGGATCGCCGAGCGAGGCACATGCGGAGTTGATCGCGAAGGACGGGCGCTAAGCGTTGCTGTATCGACAGCAGTTCTTACTGTCGATGGCGAGCTAGCCCATCACCACCTGTTCGGGCTCGTTGACGAAGTAGCCTTGGATGAACTCGATGCCCAGCTGCCACAGCACGGCCATTGTGTTCGCATCTTCGACGCGTTCGGCAATCGTGGCGACCTTGCGCGCTTTTGCTTGTTCGACCAAATCCTTTACGCGCTGCTGCAAGGCTTGATCGACTGCGAGGCCCTGCATGAGCGTGCCATCGATTTTGACGAAGTCGATGGGCAGGTGAGAGATCAGGCGCGACGGGTCGCGGCCGGTGCCGAAGTGTTCGATGGCGAAGCGGAAGCCGGCTTTACGCAGGCCGGTCGCGAGTTCGGTGGTGTCGGCCAGATATTCGGTGGCGACTTGTTCGCCGATCTGGATCGCGAGACGACTGGCATCGATACGCGACACTTTGAGCTGGTTCGACAGCCATTGCAGCAGCGACTTGTCGCGCACCGAGTCTTTCGACAAACGTACGAACAATTGTTTGACCGGACGGCTGGCGCAGAACGTCATGGACGCGCCGATCACCCAGCGATCGATGTTCTTCATCAAATCGTTGCGCTCGGCTGCCGCCATGAACTCCGCGGGCAACAGCTCGCCGCCTTGCTCGTCGACCATGCGCACGAGCACGTCGAACATGCCTTTGTCCTCGCCGAGCAAGCTGGCGATGGGTTGTTGCATGAGTCGGAAGCGATTTTCCATCAGCGCCGCGCGGATGCGCTTCATCCACACTTCGTCGGCGGCTTCGCGCTTCGTGTCCGCTTCGCGGTGATCGACGATGTTGAGTTTGCCGCCGCCGGCTTGCTCGGCGCTGCGTCGGGCGGTGAGCGCATCGACGAGCGCACCGTTCGCGTCGGGCGAACGAGCATCGATCAAACCGATGCCGATGCTGCATTTACAGGAGATTTGTTTCTCGCCGATGCGGAACACTTGCGAGGAGACTTTGCGAAGCAGGTTCGTGGCCCAGACTTCCACGTCGCGCGCGGTGCCGCGTTCCATCAATATCAGCAATGTGCCGTCGCCGAAGCGACCGAACAGATCCGAGGCTTGCCGCGTCTCGCCGATCAAACCGGCGAATTGCGAAATGAATTCCTCGACTGCCAGCGGACCGACGTCGTCGCCAATGGCGTCCAGCTTGTCGGGCTGCACGGCGACGAGCTCGCGCACACCGGCTTTGATCGGAGTCGCCAACGCCTTCTTCATGTGCTCGATGAAATAGCGACGCTGCAGAGCGCCGGTGCTCGCATCGAGCTCAAGCGCTTCGGTGAGCGTTTCCGTGATGGTTTCGGATTCGCGCTTGCGAGCGGCGAAACACAATCGCACCGCCGGTTCGCCATCGAACTCGGTGCGCGACAGTTCCAGTTCCAACGGCACACTGGAGCCGTCGTTCAGAGCCGCGTTGGCCTTGAGCGGATGATTCGTCCACTTGCCTTGCAAACATGCGACGAGCGCACCTTTCAGAGCGGCATGCGCTTCGGCGTCGAACGCATCCATCAACGGCGTGCCGGTGAGTGCGTCGGCGTCGGTGAAACCGTAGAGCTCCAGCCATGCGGGATTGGCGTCGACGATGATGCCTTCCTGCACGTGAGCGATGGCGTCGGCGGAGCCGGCCATGAAGGATTTCAACTGATCGCGATATTCGCGTGCCGAACTGATCGTGCTGTTCAGCGCGCGAGCTTGCCGATGCGCTTCGAGCTCGCGAGTGACGACCAGGCGCAGGCGATTGGGGTTCATCAACGTGACGACATCGCGTGCGCCCTGTTGCATGGCGTTCGAGATGATTTCTTCGTCGACTTGATCTCGCGCGAACAGTACCGGCACGCCGGCGCCGTGTTGCTTGGCGACCGTCATCACTTTGGTCATGTCGGCCGGATCGGGGCCGACGAATGCGATCAGCATGTGCGCGTTGATTTGCGCCAGCGACTCACCGAGGTCGGTCAGCTCCTTGATCCAATTGCAGCGCACGGCGTGGCCGGCATTGCGCAGGGTGCTGTTGATGGCCTCGACGTTATCCTGATGTCGGGTCAGGATGATCATCGGCAAGGCGCTTTGTTCGGCCAACGTTAAGTCTCCACCAAGAAGTGACTACTGACTGGTGACTAATGACGAGTCAGATGGGATGACGGCCGTCTTCGACCGCTCGCCCGCAACTTCGCGTACCAGCTTGGGCACCAGGTACCCGGGCAGGCGGGCCGTCAGGTCCCGATGTAGCTGTAGCGCCCGTGTTTCCGGCATGTCGAAATGGGCTGCGCCCCGTACCTTGTCCAATACATGAAGGTAATAGGGAAGGACCTGCGTCTCGAACAGCGCTTCGCTCAAATCCTCTAACGCGGCGACGCTGTCGTTCACGCCTTTGAGCAGGACCGCCTGGTTCAGCAACGTCACTCCGACGTCGCGCAGCCGGGTACACGCCTGGCGCACCGATGCGTCGATTTCCCGGGCGTGATTGGCATGCATGACGACTACTTTCTGCAAGCGCACTTCGCGCAGCCAGTCGAGCAACCCACTATCGATACGTTCCGGCAATACGATGGGATAGCGCGTATGGATTCGCAGCCGGCGGACGTGCGGGATTGTATGCAGAGCGTCCGTCAGCTGTTTGAGGCGACGGTCGCTCAGGCTCCACGGATCGCCGCCGCTCAGGATCACTTCGCTGATCGTCGTGTCGGCGCGCAAATGATCGATCGAGGGCTGCCAGCCTTGTTGAAGCGCCGACTCCTCACCGTACGGAAAATGCCGGCGAAAGCAGTATCGGCAGTGAACTGCGCACGCCCCGGTCGCAATCATCAACGCGCGGCCGTGGTACTTATGAAGCAGGCCGGGAGCGGCTCGCCGCTCCATGTCGCCGACCGGGTCGCTGACGAATCCCTGCGTGTCCTCCAGTTCGGCGCCCACCGGCAAGACCTGCAGTAGCAGCGGATCGGTCGGATCGCCGTGACGCATGCGGGCCACATAGCTGCGAGGCACGCGCAAAGCAAAGCCTTGCGCCGCCTGGATCGCCGGCAGAATCAGCGCCGGATCCAGCCCGAGCACCGTGCACAGCTCGGCCGGATCGCTGATGGCATCCGCCAGCAGCTGTTGCCAAGTGGGACCACCGGAGGCGGATCCGGATGGGAAGGCAATGGGATCGAACTGGTTTGCTTGGGAGGTTGCGGCTATCATCTGCGCCCTTTGTCGGCCACCCTGGGCTCCTGCAAGGCTCCCGGGCGGCGGTCGGCGCTCATTTTCGCAGACTTTCAGCCGCGGTGCCCAATGGCCAGTTACTCCACTAATGAATTCAAGTCGGGCGTGAAGATCCTGCTCGAAGGCGTCCCGTACTCCATCGTCGAGAACGAGATGGTCAAGCCGGGCAAAGGCCAGGCGTTCAACCGCGTCAAAGTGCGCAATCTGAAGAATGGCAAGGTGACTGAGCGCACCTTCAAGTCAGGGGACACCGCCGAGGCGGCCGACGTCGTCGAAACAGAAATGCAGTATCTCTACACGGACGGCGAGTTCTGGACCTTCATGATGCCGGACACGTTCGAGCAGTACATGGCCGGCAAGGAAGCGCTGGGCGATGGCGCGATCTGGTTGAAGGACGGCATGACTTGCACCGTCATGCTGTGGAACGGCGAGCCGCTGAACGTGACTCCGCCGGCGCATGTGGAATTGAAGGTCATCGAGACGGATCCTGGCTTGCGCGGTGACACTGCTACTGGCGGTGCGAAGCCGGCTAAGTTGGAAACGGGGGCGACTGTTCGAGTGCCGCTGTTCATCAACGAAGGCGAGTACATCCGCGTCGATACGCGCACGTCTGAGTACATCGCTCGCGCGAAGGCGCCGACGGCGTAATACTGGCGTTAAGAGTTTCGAGCGTCGGTGGCTCGCGGAGGCCGGTGCGGGGTGTGCGCTTTCCGGCACCGCGCACGGGCCTTGTCCACGCAGACGCGTGGACCGTACTCCGTACGTCCATGTAGCGCTGCTGGAAAAAGATCCCTCTTTTTCAAGCTGCCGGAAAGCGCACACCCCTCCCCGACCTCCGCCCCAGCCGAGGTCTGTGATGCCACACTCCGGAGTTCTTCGCCGCCGCGTCAAAGTGGAATGACGCTTGCCACGATTCCGTCAGCGGCGAATCACGCTGACCGTGAAGAGGCCCGGCGGTTCTCCCTAACGTCGATACTTACGCTAACGCGTGACGATGCCGCTCATAGACGCCGAAGCTTAGGTTGACGCGCGACGATGCCGCTCGTGGACGCCGAAACTTGCGTTGACGCGTGACGATGCCGCTCGTGGACACCGAAACTTGCGTTGACGTGTGACGATGCCGCTCGCGGACACCGAAACTCGCACTGACGCGTGAAGAAATTCCGAGCCAGCGAGCGTCGCTAAAAATAACTATGTGGTTTGTGAGCACCACTCTTATTGGCACGCAGACTCAGCGTATGTGTAGGCGTCGGCGAGGTGGCTGGGGTATCTCTCACCGGCAGCTTGAAAAAGAGGGACCTTTTTCGAGCAGCGCTCCAGGGACGGACGGAGTATGGCCGAGCGATAGCGAAGGCAAAGCCCGTGCGCGGTGCCGGGGAGAGATACCCCAGCCACCTCGCCGACGCGAGCCACCGACGACGCCCTTACGACGCCGATGTCGACGCCGATGCCGACGCCAACAGCGTAGCGACGAACCTCTCCAGCCCCGCCCGATCTTCCTCATCGAAGCGAGCCAACTTCGGGCTGTCGAGATCCAACACGCCGATCAACTCGCCGCCTTTAACCATCGGCACGACAATCTCCGAATTCGACGCCGCATCACACGCAATGTGACCGGGAAACTCATGCACGTCGCGCACGACTACAGTCTCGCGACGTTGGGCCGCCGTACCACACACACCTTTGCCAATCGCAATCCGCACGCACGCGGGTTTTCCCTGAAAGGGGCCGACCACCAACTCCCCCTGCTTGAGCAAGTAAAAACCCGCCCAGTTCAAATCCGGTAACGATTGATAGAGCAGCGCCGACGCATTGGCGAGATTGGCGATGAAATCCGGCTCGCCGGCGATTAATGCCGACAATTCACCGACCAATTCCCGATACAACACCGGCTTGGGCTGCGTGGAATCGATATGACTCTCGTGCATCGTGCGACTCGCTGGGACCGCTAAGGGACTCGGGCAGATATCTTAACCGTTCAATGTGATCGCAACCGCTTCCTGACGACCAGTCACGCGTGTACGCTGCGCCGCGACTCGAATGTAAACAATAAAATCTCAGCGGAACGAGCATGGAGTCAGGCGCACGCACGGAATCTGGCAGCGTCGCTCTCAAGGAGGGTGACGAGACAACCGCAGTCATGCGACGCGAGCTGCCGCCTGGAGAAATGGTCGGCCGCTATCGCATCGTGCGTTTGCTCGGGCGCGGCGGCATGGGTTCGGTGTATCACGCCGAGCGCGCCGACGACGAGTATCAACAATCGGTTGCGTTAAAGATCGTCGAATGGGTTCCGTCGGTCAGCGATCTCGCCGGCCGCTTCCGTTCGGAACGACAGATCCTTGCGCGTCTCGCGCACGTCAACATCGCACGACTGCTCGACGGCGGCCAGATGCACGATGGCACGCCGTATCTGGTGATGGAGCACATCACTGGCACGCGCATCGATTACTACTGCAGGGAACACCGTTGCTCGACGCACGAAAAATTGCGATTGATGCAGCAGGTCTGCGCGGCCGTGCAGTACGCGCACCAGAATCTGGTCGTCCATCGCGATCTCAAGCCGTCGAACATTCTGGTGACGGAAGAAGGTGTCACCAAGTTGTTGGATTTCGGCGTAGCGAAGCTACTACGTCCGGATGCGCTGGTCAGCTCACAAACACAGCTGCTGGATCGCGTGCTGACCCCCGATCACGCAAGCCCCGAGCAGCTGCTCGGCGAGCCGGTGGGTACGCCGTCGGATATCTACGCGCTCGGTGTGTTGCTCTATGAATTGCTGAGCGGCCACCGTCCGTACGAATTCGGCAACATGTCGAGTACTGAGATCGCGCGCATCGTCAGTCTAACCAGTCCGACACCGCCGAGTGCGCGAGTGCGTTCGCTGGATCGACGAGGAGTGGCGGCGGAGCTGCGGGGCGATCTCGACAACATCGTGCTCAAAGCGATGCATCGAGATCCAGAGCGTCGTTATCAAACAGCGGCAGCACTCGCGCTGGATATTCAAAACTATCTCGACGGCCGTCCCGTGCAGGCGCGGCCCGATACGTGGGCCTATCGCGCGCGAAAGTTTCTAGTTCGCAACGGTTGGGCAGCCGCGGGAGTTGCGGCATCGGTGCTGATGATCAGCACCATCATCGCGTTCTACACCGCCAGGCTGGCCGAAGAACGCGACCTCGCGCAACGCGAGCGCAAGGCTGCCGACAGTGTGGCTGAATTCATGATCGACGTGTTCCGTCGCGCGAATCCAAACGAACGTCGCGGTGCTGAAGTCACGGTGCGTGACGCACTCGATGCCGCCGCGAGCCGCATCGATCGCGATCTCATCAATCAACCCCGCTTGCGCCTGTCACTGATGCGCAAGATGGGCCAGTCATACAGTGGATTGGGATTGATGCCCGAAGCGCTTGGCCTCATGGAACGGCAAGTAAGTCTGGCTCGTGCGCAGTTCGGCGAAACCGATGCGGAGCTGGCGCGCGCACTGGAAGCACTGGGGCACGTTCAATATTCGATGTCGAAGTACGCCCCTGCCGATCAAGCGTTCGGCGAGGCGGAGTTGATCCGCATTCGGCTGGGCCTGGAGCACGATGCCGAGTGGGCGCGCCTGTTGCATTCGATTGCGATGAATCTGCGGGCTCAACAACGCTTCGAGGAATCGATCAAATATCACCAGCGTGCCGAAGCCAGTGCGCGTGCGCTGCCCAAGTCGGAGTCCGCCACGCTCGGCAATGTGTTGCAAGGATTCGCGGCGACGTACGGCGAATCGGGCGACTACGCCAAGGCCGAGCGCTATGCACGCGAGGCATTGCCCTTAGTCGAGGGCGCGACGCACGAAGGTCACGATCTGTACGCCAACGCGCTCGACACGCTAGGTACGGTGCTGCGTCGACAATACAAACTCGAAGAATCGGAAGCGGTGTATCGTCGCTTCGTGGCTCGACAAACGACGATTCTCGGCAAAGATCATCTTCTCGTCGGCCGCGCACAGAACAATCTCGCAACCATGTTGCGCGCCAAGGGCGATTACAAGGCGGCGGAGCAGGCGCTGCTCGAAGCATTGCGCATCTATGCTGCGGGTCGCGAGCCCGATCAGCTGGACCTCGCGATTTCCAATCACAACCTCGCCGGTACGTATCGAGAAGCCGGTGAGCTGACGAAGGCGTTGGAGCTGGCGGACAAAGCGATCGATCTCAAGCGTAACGCGACCGGCCCAGGCAGTCCGCAACTCGTCAGCTCGCTGATCGAGAAGTCCGCGACGTTGCGCGAGCTGGGTCGACTGGCGGCGGCGAAGGCGGCGTTCGAGGAAGCGCAGACGATCGCCTTGCAGAGATTCGATCGCACGGATCGGCGACATGCGCTCGTGCTCCTCGAACGTGGCCGACTACACACTGCAGAGGGAAATCAGGTCGCGGCGGCGGACGATTTGGAGAAGGCCATCGTCACTCTGCGCGCGCATGAGGATCCGGGTCGTCTCGCGGAGGCGTTGTGCTCGCTCGCCGATGTGCGAAGTGCGACGGGTAGAACCGCCGAGGCGCACACGTTGCTCGAAGAAGCGCTGGCCATACGTAAGAAAATCATGCCTGCGTCCCATCCGGCGCTCGCATCCGTGCAGCGACAGCTGAATACGTTGCCGCGATAAGTTCTCTGATTGTCCGCGGATGCACCACCTGCCAGTTTCCGGCAAGCAATTCGCGGCGGCAGACAACCCAGTGAATCCCGACCAGAGGATAATCCTGCCGCTCACAGTGAACTCGCAGCAGGAGGAACGCATGCAGCAACGTAAATTGGGTACTCAAGGTTTGACGGTGTCCGCGCTCGGGTTGGGCTGCATGGGCATGAGTGCGGTCTATGGCACGGGCGACGACGTCGAATCGATTGCGACGATTCATCGCGCCATCGAGCTGGGCATCAACTTCTTCGATACAGCCGAAGTCTACGGCCCGTACATCAATGAAGAGCTGGTCGGTAAAGCGCTCAAGGGCAAGCGCGACCAGGTCGTCATCGCCACCAAGTTCGGTTTCGACATCAAAGCGCCGTACGCCAGCGCGGTGAACAGCCGGCCCGAGCACGTGCTCAAGACCGCGGACGAATGTTTGCAACGGCTGGGCACCGACTACATCGATTTGTTCTATCAGCATCGCATCGATCCCAGCGTGCCCATCGAGGACACGGTCGGTGCCATGGCGCAGCTGGTGAAGCAGGGCAAGGTGCGTTATCTCGGCCTGTCCGAAGCCGGCATCAAGAACATCCGGAGTGCACACGCGGTGCATCCGATCTCGGCATTACAGAGCGAATATTCCCTCTGGGAACGCAATCTGGAGTCCGACATCATCCCGACGTTGCGCGAGTTGGGCATCGGCCTCGTGCCATTCAGCCCGCTCGGGCGAGGCTTCTTGACTGGCAAAGCGCCCCGTCCGGAAGACACGGAGAAGGACGACTTCCGTCGCGGCGATCCGCGCTTCCAGGGCGAGAACTTCGATAGCAACCTCCGGCTGGTCGAGGAAGTCACGCAGATCGCGGGGAGCAAAGGCGCGACGGCTGGACAGATCGCGTTGGCGTGGGTGCTGCACAAGGGTGCAGACATCGTGCCGATCCCAGGCACCAAGCGTCGCAAATATCTGCAAGAGAATGCCGGTGCCGCGGCGATCACGTTAACCGCGCAGGAGATCCAAAAACTCGACGAAATCGGTGCGCCGAAGAACGTCGCCGGTCCTCGTTATAACGAGGCACGTATGAAGATGGTGGATCGCGCGGTGTAGGACCGCGAGATACATGGATGTATCTCCGCCGCTGCAGGCGGCGAGCGAATCGGCAAAAGTCACGCCTTTTGCCGGCTCGCACGAGGATCGTGGCAGGATGCCCGATGCCGAGTTTTAATCAGGCGCGGTCGAACGGAAAAGCGAGCACGGCGTCGATATGTTTGGCGCCGGTCGCGCACATCACCAAACGATCGAAGCCGAGCGCGACGCCGGAGCACTCGGGCAAGCCGTGTTCGAGCGCGGCGAGGAAACGGTCGTCCATCGGCATCGGTGCCATGCCACGTTTCGCCCGCTCGGCGAGATCGCGTTGGAAACGCGCTCGCTGCTCGGGCGAGTTGCCCAGCTCGTGGAAGCCGTTCGCGAGCTCCAGGCCGTCCATGTACGCCTCGAAGCGAGAAGCGACCGGGCCACGAATCTGCGCCAGCGCGGCTTGCGACGCCGGATAGTCATAAATAAATGTCAGACGATCATGACCGAGCTGCGGCCCCACCAGCGTCGCCATGATCAGATCCAAACAACCGTCGCGATCGCCACGCAGCTCGCGCGGCACTTCGATCCCGGAGCTTTCCAGTCGTGCGATCAGCACCGCATTGGGATCGTCGAACGCGTCGACGCCGGCGTGCAGGTGCACGGCTTCTCGATAGGTCAGCCGTTCAGAGCGATCGAACCCGCGAGAGGGCGGCAGCACCGCGCCGATCAATCGCTCCACGTCCGACATCAGCGCGTGATGATCGATGCCGAGCCGGTACCACTCGATCAACGTGAACTCGGGATTGTGAAATCGCCCGCACTCGCCGTCGCGATACACCTTGCAGATCTGCCAGATGTCGCCGCAGCCGGCGGCGAGCAAACGTTTCATCGCATATTCGGGCGACGTGTGGAGAAACGTGCGACGACCGCTCGTGGTCGCGGCCACGCTGGCCAGGTGAATGTCGGTGACCGCGGCCGAGCTCAGCGTCGGCGTGTCGACTTCCAGCGCACGTGTGGCTGTGAAGTATTCGCGTGCCGCACGCAGCATCGACGCTCGCGCTTCGAGCGTGGCAATCGCCGCTGTGGGACGCCAATCGATGGTCATTTCACGGTCCGTGCGATGGGACGACCGAGTTGCACCGTCGCGTTCGGCTTCATGGAATCGTCCCAATGAATCCGCCCGCGCTCGAACAATAATACGACGGTCGAGCCCATGTTGAATCGGCCCAATTCTTCGCCCTTGTCGAACGCACGGCCGACACCTTTCGCGATGATCTCCGGTCGCTTGCGCCCGCGAGGGGGAGGATTCACCTCGCCACAGTGCACCGTCTCGATACTCCCGACATGTAGCGCGCCGACCAGAATCACCGCGACGCGTCCGATCGGAGTATTGAACTCACAAATGAGGCGCTCGTTACGAGCAAACACTCTCGGCACAGCGCGCGCGGTCGAGGCGTTCACGCTGAATAAATCACCCGGCACGTAGATGTTCTTCACCGCCGAGCCGGCGTACGGCATGTGAATGCGGTGATAGTTGTACGGCGCCAGGTAAATGCAGGCGAAGCTGCCGTTGCGATAGGTGGCGATGGACTCTTCGTTGCCGGCCAACAGCTCTTGCAGCGAGTAGTGCTGACCCTTGGCCTGCAAGATCGATTCGTTGAGCAGCTCGCCGGCCTGGCTGACGGTGCCGTCCACCGGGCTCACGATGAATTCCGGCTCGGGCGCGATCGGCCGCGCGCCAGGCTTCAGCGCTCTCGTGAAGAAATCGTTGAACGTGCGATAGGCGAACGGATCCGGCTGCGCCGCTTCCGCCATGTTGATATCGAACAGGTTGAGAAAGATCCGCAGGAACGTGCCTTTGACGAACGACGACTCGCTGCGGGCAATCGCGTAGATCACGCGCGACATGAGGTGCTTGGGGAGCACGTACTGAAGCGCGGCGAACAGACGATCGCCGGTGCTGACCGAAGGTATCTCACTCATGCAGCGCTGCTCAGGATCTCGGAGAAGCAGCGACGATGCTGCGATAGTCGGAGGCAATGATGGGCACGTTGTGCGGCGTGGACGACAGCGCTCGCAACGAGCCGTTCGGATCGACGATGAAAATCGCGGCGGAGTGATCGACGGTGTAGCTGCCGCCGGGCTGCTGCGTGATCGCGACCGGCACACCCAGCTTCAATGCGAACTCGTGCATCGCTTGCTGAGTGCCGGTGACGCCGGTGAACGTCGGGCTGAACGACTTCACGTACTTCGCGAGCTGCTCCGGCGTGTCACGCTGCGGATCGACCGACATCAACACGATCTGCGGCCGCTGCTCGGTGGGCAGGTCGGTGAGTTGCTTTTCCACCTGCGCCAGCAGCGCGAGTGTGGTCGGGCACACATCCGGACAGTGCGTAAAACCGAAAAACAAAATGCTCCAGCGGTCGCGCAGCCGCTCGGGGCCGAACGGTTGGTTGTCCTGATCGACGAACGCCATCGGCGGCAGCGGCCGTGCCGGTTCCAGCAACGTCGCTTTGGCCAGGGTCGGCCCGCCGCTGCGATCCAGCAGTGCATGCGACAACAGCATGCCGCCGGCAATCGCTACAATGGCGACAACTGCTGCGAGTCCTATCGATTGGTTTCGAGTCATTTCTCTCCTCGTGGCGCGAAGTATCGCATGCCCGCCAAGAAATCCGCCCCCAGGAAGTCCACCGCCAAGTCGACGGTCGCGCGCCTGCCTAAAGCGAAGGCCAAGCCGAAACAGCCGGCGGGGTCTGCCGTGCCCGAACCGGGCACCGTCGCGCAACTGATCAGCTATGCGGCCGAACAGTTTGCGGTGGCCGACTTGTGGTTCGGTCACGGCACCGACAATGCAGTCGACGAAGCGGCCGAGCTGGTGTTCTTCGCCTCGGGTCTGCGCCACGACCAGGCGGACGAAGTTTATGACTTGGTGTTGAAGCCCAAGCAGCGCGCGGCCGCCCTGCAATTGATCGAGCGACGCATTCGCGAGCGCGTGCCCGCTGCCTATTTGACGAAGCGCATGTGGTTCGCGGGACATGAGTTCTACGTCGACGAACGCGTGCTGGTGCCTCGTTCGCCGATTGCCGAGTTGATCGACTCGCGCTTCCGGCCTTGGATCGATCCCACCAAAGTTCAACGCGTCCTGGACATCGGCACCGGTTCCGGATGTATCGCCATCGCGGCCGCATTGGCGCTGCCAAATGCCAAAGTGGATGCGGCGGACGTTTCCACCGACGCGCTCGCCGTGACACGCATGAACATCGAGCGTCATTCCTTGCAACGTCGCGTGCGAGCGGTGAAGTCGGATGTGTTCGAGGGGCTGAAAGGGGAGCGCTACGACGTGATTGTTTCCAATCCGCCGTACGTGGGCGACGAGGAAATGGCGACGCTGCCCGAGGAATATCGTCGCGAGCCGAAGCTGGGTTTGCACGGCGGCCGCGACGGTCTCGACATCGTTCATCGAATCATCGATCAGGCGGCCGCGCATCTGCAGCCGCACGGCATATTGATCGTCGAGGTCGGCAACTCCGAGGAAGCCCTGGTTGCGTCGCGCCCCCGTATGCCGTTCACATGGCTGGATTTCGAGCGTGGCGGCGGCGGAGTGTTGGTGCTGAAGGCTGAAGATCTACGGAATCTCTGATCAATTGCCATCTTCTACGTTGCCGCTTCGATCGACGAAGCATTTCAATCCGTTGCAAACTTGCTGAGCTCAGGGAAGTTGATAAATCTGAGCTTCCCTAGGTTAAATTCATCACAATGTCAGGCAATACTTTAGGCAAGCTGTTCACCGTCACGACCTTTGGCGAAAGCCACGGGCCGGCACTCGGCTGCATCGTCGATGGTTGCCCGCCGGGGCTCGCGCTGTCGGAGGCGGACATTCAGCCGGAGTTGGAACGGCGTCGCACCGGCACGTCGCGGCACACCAGTCAGCGTAAAGAGCCG
>Ga0247784_1000105_pt1 | contig 29508 bp, 18 predicted proteins | sample UWRJL169409R5_FD_179909 | JGI IMG/M metagenome (GOLD analysis project Ga0247784, IMG submission 179909) | Plant litter microbial communities from Arlington Agricultural Research Station in Wisconsin, United States - UWRJ-L169-409R-5 | ecosystem: Environmental > Terrestrial > Plant litter >...
GTTCAACTTCGCGAAGATCGGCGTACCCGCGCTGTATCTCGACACCGGCACCGACTTCATCGACCAGCCGGGCGATTGGGGCAAGCAGCAGCATGCGGCTTACGAAGAGAAGCACTATCACCAGCCGTCGGACGAGATCGCCGCCGATTGGAATTTCGACGGCATGATCGAAGACGCCCAGCTCGGCTTCTACGTCGGTAACAACATCGCCAATGCCTCCGAGGCGGAGCTGCCGCAGTGGAACCCCGGCGACGAGTTCGAAGCTGCACGTAAAGCGGCGCTGGCCGCGAGCGCTAAAGTCGAATAAAACATTTCCGCGCTCAAAGAGGGGCCCATCGCACGTCGATGGGCCCCTTTTCTTTTGCCCTCCCACCGTGCATTCGCGCGGCTATTTGTCTGAGCAGATGGGTGCCGAGAAGCTGCCATGAGTGCCACCGGTCCCATTCCAACTGGCGAAACTCGCCTAACTCACTATTAAGACTGGGTTTTCACTGCAATTTCAAACCAAATCAGTGTGGTTTTTTTGCCGCAGTTCGAACCGCCTCTTGATTTGTTTCCGAGCTTGTCGCTAGCATTTGTCTGAGAATTAAAACCGGGTGGTTTCCTCACACCCATCCGCTCTTTTGGGGGTACTCATCGTGTTCAAAAAGCCTTGGATCGGTTCGGCGTCCGCCGTGGCGGCGCTGTCGCTTTCGGTCACGGCCGTCGCTCAACAGACGACCACTCCTCCGGCGGAGTCGCTAGAAGAAGTTCTCGTCACCGGCGTGCGCGAAAGTCTCGTGCAAGGTTTGGAAAACAAGCGCGAAGCGACGCAGGTCGTCGAGTCCATCGTGGCCGAGGACATCGGCAAGCTGCCGGACAACAACGTGGTCGAAGCTTTGCAACGTATCGCCGGTATCCAGATCACCAATCGAGGCGGCGGCGAAGCGGATGCCATCGTGATTCGCGGCCTCAACGACACCACGACCACCTGGAACGGCCGCAACGTATTCACGGCGAACAGCCGTCAGCTGGCGCTGCAGGACATTCCCGCCAACCTCGTTTCGCGAATCGATGTTTATAAGACCCGCGCGGCAGATCAGCTCGAAACCGGACTCGCCGGCCAGATCGACGTCGCGACACACCGGCCGTTCGATCTGCCGGGTTTGGAAATGTCGCTCAACGCGCGTGCCGAACAACAAGAACAGCGCGGCGATATCGATCCGAACGTCAGCTTCCTGATCTCCGATGTCTGGGACTCGGACGCTGGCAAATTCGGTGCGCTGGCGAACGTGAGCTATCGACGCACTCGTTATCGCGATCAGAGTGTCACCGCGGGGGCGCTGGTTCCGTTCGCAACGCCTGCCGGCGGCCCGAATCTCGGGCCGCTCGAACGCATCTTCAGTGGCTGGCAGACGGGCCTCGATGCAGGCTTGCCGTACGCGCCGAACTCCACGCTCAATCTCGGCGGCACTAATGTTCCCTACTTACTGAGCCGCGACGCATTGTTCGCTAGCGACTTCGAAGGCGATCGCAAACGTCCGGCCGCTAACCTCGCTCTGCAATGGGCGCCGAATGACACCTCCGAGTACACGTTCGAAGCCTTCTACCAGGGCTATCGCGAGGAGATGTTCAACAACCTGCACTTCACCTTCGCCGACTGGTGGGGCACGCTCGGTCCGAATCCCGCATCCACGATCACGCTGTATCCGGGCACGAACCTGATCAAGACGCGCACGGTCGGTGCGCCGTTCGGTTTCAACAGCGGCGACTCGACCGAACAGAGCACCGACACGTTCGTGTACGCGTTGAACGGCAAATGGCAGGTTACCGACCGCTTGACGCTCGTGGCGGATCTGTCGTTGCAGGATAGCGAGTTCGAAACCGAGTTCATCGCCGTGCGCACCGAGCGCGTGCCCGGCTCGATTACGCTGGATTTCAACGCCGGTGGCGGCATTCCGTCCTGGCACTTCAACAACGATGCCGAGATGCTCGATGCTTCCAAGTGGACGGTCGGCGCGCTGTTTCAAAACAAGGGCCGTCAGGAAGGCGGCGCGAGCACGTTGCAGCTCGACGGCGATTACCAGTTGGGCGATGGCTTGTTCCGTCAGCTGAGCTTCGGCGTTCGTTACGACGATCGCGACGCCGAGTTGTATAGCCCGAAACCCAGCCCCGAACCGTTCCTCGGCCGCAGCATGTCGACGCTGCCCGCGGGAATGATTACTTCCAACCACGGCTTCATGGACGGCGAAGCCGACGTGCCGACGTCGTGGCTGGTCGTGAACGGCTATTACTTGAACGATCACGCAGCCGAAGTGCGCGCGTTGTATGGCGTACCCACGGGTGGTCCAGCACTCCTGCGCGCATTCGATGTGCAGGAGAAAACGGCGTCGGCCTATGTGCAGACCGATATCGAGATCGGCAAGTTGAAGGGCCAGGCCGGCGTGCGTTACGTCTCTGTCGACACCGACATGGCCTTCACCAACGTCATCACCAGCGTGAACTCCGGTACCAGCAAGAGCGTCAGCGACCTGCTGCCCTCGCTGACGCTGCGCTACGCGATCACCGACGATGTGATGGTGCGCTTCAACTACGGCGAGACATTGCGCCGGCCAGTGTTCACCGATCTGAATTCCAACTTCTCGCTGGTCGGCGATCTCACGCAAGTGGGTTACGGCACTGGCACCGGCGGCAATCCGGATCTCGAAGCGGCGACCTCGAAGAACTACGACCTGACGGTGGAGTGGTACTTCGCGCCGGACAGCGCCGTGTACGCGACCGGCTTCCGTCGCGAAATCGACGGCCTGGTGGTGCCGCTGACCCGTCGCATCACCATTGCGAACACCGGCTTGAACACCAGCCAGTTCGTGGTGACGCAGCCGGTCAACGCGTCCGATGGCACGCTCGACGGTATCGAGCTCGGCTTCGTTTATTTCCCGGATTACCTGCCGGGATTCCTGAAGGGCCTGGGCGCGACCGGCAGCTTCACCAAGCTCAACTCGGAACAAACGATTCCGCTGACCAACACCGCGGGTGAAATCATCGGCACCGACAAGTCGGAGTTCTTTGGCGTGTCCGATACTTCATATAACTTGACACTGGCTTATGACCGCGCCGGTTTGGGGGCGCGACTGTCTTATGTCTGGCGCGACGACTCGCTGAACCGTAACGAAGCGCGCATCTTCGCGAACCCGATCGGCATCTGGCGAGGCGCGGAAAAGAGCCTGGATCTGCAGGTTTCCTACGACGTGAACGAAAGCCTGGCGTTCTCCTTCGATGCCGTGAACCTGACCGAGGAGATGCAGCAGGAGTACTACCAGTTCGGCAGCGCCGGCGGCCCGACCCTGATGAACTTCGGGAATGTTCTGATCAGCCGCCAGTTCGCGCTCGGAGCGCGCTTCAAGTTCTGATCGGTCGTTCGTTTCTGGGCCGATCGTTTCCTGGGTAAGATGGTGGCAGCATTCGTGCTGCCACCTCTGCGGGTCCAGGGAACGTTATGAAACTTGCTCGTCCTTCGGTCGCGATGCTGATCGCGGCCCTCGTCGTCGCTCCGTCCTTGGAAGCGAAGACGGTCAAGCCGACCCTTCACGGCCAGAATTGGGTTGCCATCACCGGCAAGCCGCTCGCGGCAACGGCGGGCGCACGCATCTTCATGCAGGGAGGCAACGCTGTCGACGCAGCGTGCGCCATGCTCGCCGCGACCTCCACGATGTGGGACACGCTGGGTTGGGGCGGCGAAACGCAGGCGCTGATCTATAACCCGCACACTCGCAAAGTCATCGGCGTGAACGCGCTCGGTGCCGCGCCGACCGGTGCCACGCCGGAGTTCTATCGTTCCAAAGGTTACGAATATCCGCCCGAGTTCGGGCCGCTGGCCGCGGTCACGCCGGGAACGCCCGGTGGTTTGATGGTGATGCTCGCCGAGTACGGCAAGCTCAGCCTCGCGCAAGTGCTGGCGCCGTCCATCGAAATGGCCGATGGCTATCCCATCGAAGCGCAGGCCGCCGATCTGATGGAGAAGTGGAAAGACGAGCTGCGCAAGTGGCCCGAGTCGCGCCGCACGTTTTTGGTTCACGAAGGCAAGGACGGCAAGCCGGTCGCGGGCCAGGCTCGCGTCGCTCCCGACGCCGGCGAAATTTTTCGTCAGCCCGAGCTCGCCGCGACCTTGCGCAAGCTGGTCGAAACGGAAGCCAAGGCACTCAAGGCCGGCAAGAACCGCAAGCAGGCGATCATGGCCGCCTACGATCGTTTCTATAAAGGCGACATCGCGAAGGAGTTCTCGCGCGGTTCCCAGGAGCTCGGCGGATTGCACACTCCGGAAGATCTGGCCAACTGGAAGGTGCATCTCGAAGAGCCGGTGAGCGTCAACTACAAGGGCATTGACGTCTACAAGCTCACCCATTGGGTGCAGGGCCCGGCGATGCTCCAGTCGCTGAACATCCTGGAAAATTTCGATCTGCAGTCGATGGGCTACAACAGCGCGCGTTACATCAACACGCTGTATCAGGCGATGAGCCTGTCGTTCGCCGATCGCGACTTCTATTACGGCGACCCGTACTTCCCGCCGGAAGAGCCGATCAAAGGATTGTTGTCGAAGGACTATGCGCGTGAGCGCGCCAAGCTGATCAAGGAAGATCGCAACGATCCCGACCTGCGCCCCGGCGATCCGTATCCATTCCAGAGCGGCACCAATCCTTTCAAGTCGCAGCTCGACGCGTGGCACACGGTGAAGGCGAAGGACAGCAAGTCCAAGCCCAATCAGTGGAGCCCGACCGCGCTCGCCGAGTTCGATCGCACGTTCCGTCTCGGCACCACCAGCGTCGAAGCCGCCGATAAGGAAGGTTGGGTCGTATCGATGACGCCGAGCGGCGGCTGGTTGCCGGCCGTGATCGCCGGCAAGACCGGTATCGGCATGAGCCAGCGCATGCAGAGCTTCGTGCTCGATCCGAACGACAATCCGTTCAACGTCGTCGAACCGGGTAAACGTCCGCGCGCGACGCTGACGCCCTCGCTCGCGATGAAGGACGGCAAGCCGTTCCTCGCCTTCGCCGTGCAAGGCGGCGACACGCAGGATCAAAACCTGTTGCAGTTCTTCTTGAACGTAGTCGAGTTCGGCATGACCGTTCAGGAGGCCGTCGAGGCCGCGAACATCACCAGCTATCAATTGCGCGATTCATTCGGATCGCACGAATCCATTCCTGGCCGGCTGACATTGACCAACTCGATTCCGGAATGGGTGCGCACCGACCTGACTCGCAAGGGTTACAAGCTGGAGTTCACGGGCAACAACTCCGGGCCGATCACCGCCATCTATTTCGACACCAAGCACGGCAGTTTCTGGGGCGGCGCCGCCTATCACGGCGAGGACTACGGTATCGCGTGGTGAGAGCGGGCATGCAGTCCACAGCGCTTTCCGATACCGCACGAATGTTGCGGACTCTGCTCGGCAATCTCGACGGCATGGTGTATCGCTGCCGTGACGATGCCGAGTGGACGTTGGAATTCGTCAGCGAAGGCGTGCGCCGGCTGACGGGTTACGACGCCAGCGATCTGCTATTCAACAAGCGTGTTTCTTACGCGCAGCTGACGCTGCCCGACGATCGCGAGCGTGTCCGCAACGAGATCCACAACAGTTTGAAGTTGTTCGGTCGCTTCGACGTGGAATATCGAATCATCCACGCGAGCGGCGAAGTGCGCTGGGTGTGGGAGCGCGGCACTGGTGTGTACGACGAGGCCGGTGAGCTGCAAGCCATCGAAGGGATCGTTCAGGACATCACCGCACGCAAACAATCGAATCAGGCGCTACGCGAAGTCGAGCGGCGCTATTACAACCTGTTCGAAAATGCCCTCGAAGGCATCTTTCGCACCACCATCGACGGTCAGTATCTCGACGCCAATCCGGCGCTCGCGCGCATCTACGGTTTCGACAGCCCGGCCGAGCTGATCGCGTCGTTGAAGGACATTCGCAATCAGCTGTACGTCGAGGCGTCGAGACGCGAAGAATTCATGTCGCTGGTCAAGGCCGGCGGTTCGGTCAGCGGTTTCGAGTCGCAGGTGTATCGCAAAAGCGGCGAGGTGATCTGGATCTCCGAGAACGCGCGTGCCGTGTTCGACGAACAAGGTCACGTCGTTTGTTACGAAGGCACGGTCGAAGACATCACCGAACGCAAGATCTATCAAGCACGCATCGAGCAGCAGGCGAAATTCGATACGCTGACCGGGCTCGCGAATCGCTCGCTGTTACACGATCGATTGCAGCACTCCATTCGTTCGGCTGCGACCCTCGGTACACGGCTTGCCGTCGTGTTCGTCGACCTGGATCGTTTCAAGTTCATCAACGACGGCCTGGGGCATCACGTCGGCGACGAGATGTTGCGGGCGATGGCGCAGCGCCTGCGTTCCAGTGTTCGCGAGAGCGATACGGTTGCACGTTTGGGCGGCGACGAGTTCGTGCTGCTCGTCAACGGTCAGGGCGGGCCGGAGGCGGTGTCCGTCGTGCTCGAACGGATGCTATATGCGATCTCGCAGCCCTGGACGACTCCGCAGGGAGATTTCAACGTCACCTGCAGTATCGGCGTGGCGCTGTATCCAGACGACGGCACAACTGCCGAGACACTGCTCAAGCACGCCGACACGGCGATGTACCGCGCCAAGGAAAAGGGTCGCAACAACTTTCAGTTCTTCACGGCCGAGTTGAATGCCGTGATCACCGAGAGGCTGGAGCTGGAAAACAAACTGCGTCGCGCGCTCGAACGTCAGCAGTTCTCTTTGCACTATCAGCCGCGCGTCGATATGCGAACTCGCCGTGTCACCGGTGCAGAAGCATTGATTCGCTGGCATGTGTGCAACGAGGAAGTGGCGTCCCCATCGCGCTTCATTCCAATCGCGGAAGAGATTGGTTTGATCGTGCCGATCGGCAAGTGGGTGTTGCGAGCCGCGTGCGCGCAAAACAAGGCATGGCAAGATGCAGGACTACCGCCGTTCGTTGTCTCAGTGAACGTGTCCGCCAGGCAATTCCGCCAGGACAACCTGGTGCAAACCATCGCCGAAGTATTGCGCGAGACCGGTCTCGAAGCGCGCTATCTAGAAGTGGAACTGACCGAGAGCGCGGTGATGCATGACGCCGATCAATTCATCGCGATGCTCGGCGAGATCAACGACCTGGGCGTGCAAATCGCGATCGACGATTTCGGCACCGGCTATTCGAGCCTGAGTTACCTCAAGCGCTTTCCGGTCGACCGGCTCAAAGTGGATCGCTCGTTCGTGCAGGACATCGTCGCCGACAGCGACGATGCGACGATCGTGCGGACCATCATCGCGCTCGGCCACAACCTGGGCCTTAAAGTCGTGGCCGAAGGCGTCGAGACCCAGCAGCAGATCGACTTCCTGCGTGCCAACCACTGCGACGAGTTGCAGGGCTTCTACTTCGGCCGGCCGCTGCCCAGCCACGAGTTCGTTCGCGAATTCCTGCAGTTCTCCACGCCGGCTGAGTCCGCCGAAGCACTGGCCGCGGTTTCTTAAATTTCCAGAACTTCATTGATGCTCAAAGAGTTACGTCCCCATAGGCGTAGCTCCCGACAACCTGCGCCCGCGATTCGGTCGACCTGGGGATCCAGATGTGATAGCTATACGTATGGACGTGTGAAGTGCTACAGTTCCAGGCACTTAGGCCGGCCACTAAAGCCGATGGGTTAGGATCGCCATGCATACCGAGTTAGTCGCACCGACGGTGCCCACCCGCGAACGCCGCGTGGTGTTGGCCGGAGCGCTCTCGAAATTGTTCGATCTCTGGCAGTTGAGTACGGCCGACCGGCTCGCGCTGCTCGGGATGTCGAGCGAAAACCGCTCCGCCTTGCAACGCTACGCGCAAGGCGAGCCGTTGGCGGCGAATCGAGATCTGATGGATCGAGCCGGGCATCTGCTCGGCATTCACAAATCGCTGAAGCTGCTTTATCCGCGTAACGCCCCGCTCGCGCACGGTTGGATGTCAGCGCGCAATGCCAAGTTCGGCGGGCATTCGCCGGTGGAAGTCGTCAAACAATATGGATTGCCGGGACTCGCGCTGGTGCGCGGAACCCTGGATGTAATGCGCGGACAGTGAGCCGATGGCGGAGGGGTATAAAGTCACCGACGATTCGCGGGGCGATTGGCATAGAAACATCGTCAGCCTGCGCGCCACCATCGATATCTTTCAGGAATTAGTCGACGATCCTGCCGCGGTTGCCGTGCTCATGGAGCACGAGATGGCGACCAAGCCGACGCGCGAACAACAGCCCATCATCTCGCGCCCCTTCGACGACGCCATTACTTACGATCCCATTGCCGCGGCCATCAAATGGCCGTTCGATCATCCCGCAAATTCGCGCTACTCCTCCGGGGCGTATGGCGTTTGGTATGGAGCGCGCACGTTGCTCGGGACCGTTTACGAAACGGTTCATCACTTTCGGGTGAACACATTGGCGAGCGATGCAGCTCGCGATCTCGACGAGCCGATCGTGCAGGAGCGGCGGGTCCATCTCGTTCAATGTAGCGCTGCGCTGGTCGATCTTCGCTCTCGATGCGCGACCGACACGGGCCTGCTCGATCCGTCGAATTACGCACATTGCCAGGCGCTCGGTGCGGAGATTCGCTCGGCCTTTCTGCCCGGTATTCTCACGTTGTCGGCGAGACTCGCGGGCGACGACGTCGTCGCTGTCTTCGTGCGCGAGGCGCTGAGTAATCCGCGAGATCTTTGTTATCTCACTTACAAACTGGACGCGGTCACACAGCGTGTTTCCGTGGAACGTACGCCGGGCCGCGTCGATTGGGTCATCGAGCCGTAGCGCACTGTGCTCTTTCCGGCCTAATGTGCGCGCTCCAGAGGGTGGTGGTGGGTAGATTGGGAGCCGCAAAATGGACTCACTGATCACGGCTGCGGCGCGCGCGCTTTCGGCAGGCGACCCGCTTGGCGCGTTGAAGCGAATTGCCCTGCGCGACGATCCGCCAGCGCTCGCCTTGCGAGGCATTGCGATGGCGCAGCTCGGCGATTTCGTGAGAGCTAAGGCGCTCGTACGCAGCGCTGCCCGCGCGTTCGGTCCGAAAGAAGCAATGGCTCGTGCAAGATGTTTGGTTGCCGAAGCCGAATTGGCACTCGCCTCGCGTGAGTTGAATTGGCCCGCGAAGACACTCGACTCCGCGCGTGTTGTACTCGAACAGCACGGCGATTGGTTGAATGCAGCTCACGCACGATATCTCGAACTTCGCCGCCTGCTGCTGATCGGACGACTCGATGAGGTGGAGCGAATGCTCGACAAGCTCGATCCCACCTCGCTGCCTCCGCCACTCAGAGCTGTGCATGAGTTGGTTGCTGCAGGGATTGCCATGCGACGCATTCAAGCTAAGAAGGCACGCGCTGCGCTGACTCGGGCGGAGAGCGCTGCACGACATGCTGGAATCGGCGCGCTGGTCGCTGAAGTCGAAGGAGTCGCCGCCGTACTCAATGCTCCGGCCGCTCGTCTGATCGAGCGGGGTGAGGTGCGATTGCTGGTGCTCGACGAAGTCGAAACGCTACTCGACTCAAAAGCGCTCATCGTCGATGCCTGTCGTTACGTCGTACGCGACGCGAACGCCGTGGTGTCGCTTGCGAAGCGTCCGGTGTTATTTGCGCTCGCGCGCGTGTTGGGTGAAGCCTGGCCCGAAGACGTTTCGAGAGACACTTTGGTCTCCAGTGCCTTTGGAATAAAACGCGCGGACGAATCGCTTCGCGCACGCCTGCGAGTCGAAATGGGGCGGCTGCGTACCATGCTTCGAGCGCTCGCGAACGTGAATGCGACCGAGCGAGGGTTCGCGTTGGTGCCGAAGCACGCTCGCAAGTTGATGGTATTGGCGCGGCCTGTCGAAGAAGAGCACGCCGCGGTACTGGCGTTCCTCGCCGACGGCGAGTCGTGGTCCAGCTCAGCGTTGGCGCTGGCACTTGGCGCCAGTCAGCGCACTGCGCAGCGATCTCTCGATGCGTTGGCGGAAGCAGGCAAGGTGCAATCGTTCGGCCGTGGCCGCGCACGACGCTGGATGACGCCGCCGGTGCCAGGATTCACGACGCCTTTGTTACTCCCGTCGCCGCTGCCGAATGACTAGCATGGTCGACACTTAATCTCACGACAGGAGCATCGACATGTCCGTAAAAGCATCGGCAGCCGAAGTGATTCGCGAGTACGGACCGTTCCCGGGCGTCGACAGCGTGGGTGGTGTGACTCACGACGGAAAAAATGTTTGGTTCGCCGCCGGCGACAAACTGAGCGCACTCGATCCGACGAGTGGCAAGACCGTGCGTTCGATCGATCTCGCCGCGCATGCGGGCACGGCGTTCGACGGCAAACATTTGTTTCAGATCTCCGAGGACCGCATTCATAAGATCGATCCGCAATCCGGCCGCGTGCTGGCGACGATTCCCGCGCCGGGACGCGGTGGCGACTCTGGGCTGGCGTGGGCCGAAGGATCGTTGTGGGTCGGCCATTATCGCGAGCGCAAGATCTATCAAGTCGATCCTGAGACCGGCAAGGTTTTGCGCAGTATCGAGTCCAATCGCTTTGTCACAGGCGTGACCTGGGTCGAGGGTGAGCTGTGGCACGGCACGTGGGAAGGCGACGAGAGTGAACTGCGTCGCATCGACCCCAGCACGGGAGAAGTGTTGGAACGACTCGAAATGCCCGCCGGCACCGGCGTGTCTGGCCTGGAATTCGACGGCGAGGCCAGCTTTTTCTGCGGTGGCGGTAAGAGCGCCAAGATCCGAGCCGTGCGTCGTCCCAAGCGCTCCCGAGCCTGAGCTTGCCAAGCTGCGGCGTGGTTGGTAACTTGGTACCAAGTTACCAGAGTACCAACCATGGCCGAGACCGTTGTTCGCGTTCAAACCGGCGTGCGCCTGGAAGCACGCCTCCTCAATGTGCTCAAGGCCTTAGCGGCGCTCAAAGGCACGTCGCTCGGGGACCTGATCGAAGGCATCGTGCTGCATGCCTTCGAAGGCCGGCAGCCGTTCGGCGCGCCGACGCTGGCGCAGATCGCCGAGCTTAAAAAAATCTACGGCTTGAATTTGACCGCTGACGACAGCCACCAGCTGGTCGAGGCGGAGCGCGCCACCACGCGTGCTACTGCTAAACGCCCGGTTGCCGGCACCAAACGTAAGAGGGCACGATCATGACCGCGACTCCATTGCTCGCTCCGGAAACGGCGGATTCCAATAGTGATGTGTTGACGGCGTTCGAGCGTGGGACGCTCGATCCCGTGCAATTCAATCATCGGTTGCATCTGTCGCTGGCCTGGACGTACTTGCAGCGGGACGGCTTTCCCGAAGGCGCGCTGCATTTCCGGCGGCATTTGCGAGCTTACGTTGCCAAGGTCGGTGCCGAAGGCAAGTATCACGAGACCATCACGTGGGCGTATCTGGCGCTGCTGAATGAAGAGCTGAGCTTGCGCTCGCCGCGGGGCGAGTCGTTCGATACGATGATTCAACGCCGGCCGGACTTGCTCGATCATCGCAACGGCGCCATCGCGTGCTGTTATCGCAAGGCTCAGCTCGATTCGCCGGACGCGCGACGCGTATTCTTGCTGCCGACTATCGATATGTCCGGGGAGGAGAGGGCGTCATGAGCTCGTTCGTCGGTGCGATCGATCAAGGCACGACCAGCACGCGCTTCATTGTGTTCGATCACGCCGGCAGCATCGTCGCCAGCGCTCAGCGGGAACATCCGCAGATATTTCCTCAGCCTGGCTGGGTGGAGCATTCGCCTGTAGACATCGCTCGGAACACTGAGCTTGTGATTGCGGAGGCGCTACAGGCTGCCAAGCTCAGCGCGAAGGATCTCGTTGCCGTTGGCATTACCAATCAGCGCGAGACGACGGTGATCTGGGATCGTCGCACCGGTGAGCCGCTTCACAATGCGATTGTGTGGCAGGACACGCGCGTCGATCCGCTGGTGGCGTATTTCTCGGCGCAAGGCGGGAAGGATCGGTTTCGCGAGGCGACGGGATTGCCGCTTGCGAGTTACTTCAGCGGCTTGAAGTTGAAGTGGTTGTTGGATCACGTGTCGGGTGCGCGGGTGCTGGCGGATGCGGGGCATCTGTTGTTTGGCACGATCGATACGTGGGTGCTGTGGAATCTCACGGGCGGGGCCGACGGAGGCCTACATCTCACGGATGTTACGAACGCGAGTCGTACGCAGCTGATGCGGCTCGATTCGTTGCAGTGGGACGATGAGTTGCTGCGTACGTTCTCCATTCCGCGCAGCGTGCTGCCGAGGATTGCTTCGTCGAGTGAAGTGTATGGACAGGTTGCGCAAGGGCCGCTGAAGGGGTTGCCGATTGCGGGCATTCTTGGCGATCAGCAGGCGGCGCTTGTCGGGCAGACTTGCTTTCAGCCGGGCGAGGCAAAAAATACTTACGGCACTGGTTGTTTCTTGCTCATGAATACGGGCACCAAGCCTGTCTCATCCGCCGCCGGCTTGGTCACTACGGTTGCCTATCAATTCGGCCGCGAGCCGGCTTGTTACGCCCTCGAAGGATCCATCGCGATTTCGGGGGCGCTGGTGCAGTGGCTGCGCGACAACCTTGGGATCATTCGTGATAGCGGTGAGATTGAGGCGCTAGCGGCGAGTGTTGAGGATAACGGAGATGTTTATATCGTCCCGGCGTTCTCGGGTTTGTATGCTCCCTATTGGAAAGATCATGCACGCGGCGTGATCACCGGCCTCACTCGTTACGCCAATCGAGCCCACATCGCTCGCGCGGCGTTGGAGGCGACTGCGTATCAGACACGTGATGTTGTTACTGCGATGGAGCAGGATTCGCGCATTCGCTTGAGTGAGCTGCGGGTCGATGGAGGTATGGTCGTCAATGAACTGCTGATGCAGTTTCAAGCCGACATTCTGGACGTCACTGTCGTTCGTCCTCAGGTCACTGAGACCACTGCCCTTGGTGCTGCCTATGCTGCCGGCCTTGCTACTGGCTATTGGCAGAGCACGGATGATCTGCGTCGCAACTGGGGGGTTTCGCATACGTGGCGCCCGGGAATGAGTAAAGAACATCGTGGGCGGTTGTATGCTTCTTGGCAGAAGGCGGTTACTCGGTCGTTTGGGTGGGTGGAGTGAGGTCGTCGGACCCACCATCCTCCGCCAGCCACTGCGCCCTCCGCCGCCCCAACTCATTTGCGCAAATTAGCGCAGGTCAGCCGTCCTTTGGTTTGATAGCGCATCCGCGCACGATGCCGCGCATATCACGCGGAAGCGTTAGATGTTGCATTCTGGACAACGCACCACTGGCATTCCTACGATCCCCATGAACCTCTCAATGTTCAACAGGGGGATCCATATGGCTACCGTCACCGTCTCTTCCAGATTCCACATCGTCATCCCACGCGAACTGCGCGACGCTTTGGGCCTCAAGCCGGGACAACGCTTTCAAGCGTTCCAGTTCCAGGATCGTATCGAGTTGGTCCCCTGGATATCGATGCGAAAGGCACGTGGAATGTTCAAGGGAATCGACACCGACATCGAGCGCGAGCGTTCGTGAACGTAGTCGATTCGTCGGGCTGGCTGGAGTATTTGGCCGGCGGCCCCAATGCGCGTCATTTTGCGGAGCCCTTGGCGAAAGTCAGGGAGCTGGTCGTCCCGACCATCTCGGTCTACGAGGTTTTCAAGCGAATGTCGCGGGAGCGAGGTAAGACTGCCGCGTACAAGGCTGCGGGATTGATGTATCAGGGACGAGTCGTGTCTTTGGAGGGAATATTGGCGATTGATGCAGCTTACCTGTCCGGCCAGCGGGCGCTCCCGATGGCGGATAGCATCATCCTCGCGACGGCGACCTTTTACGGCGCCACATTGTGGACACAGGACAAAGACTTCGCCGGGATTGAAGGTGTGAAATATTTCACGAAGAGCAATTAGCCGCCCGTCGTTAGATCTTGGGCGCCCCACCCGCACCTTCATTACGAAGGCTCTGGGTCAGCAGCTTACATCTCTCCTCCGACACCCCAAGACTCCGCAACGCGTAATCCGTCATCTCCAGCGCGAGCTCCAACTCTCCCATCACCGCCCGATCAACCCCCTGGCGGATGAGGTAATACAGCTCCTCCGAGCTATGCGTACGAACAACTACAGCAATCTTCGGATTCTTCGCACGCGCAAGCTCAAGGATCCGGCGAGCATGGAACCCATCAGGCGTGGCAATCACAAGCAAACGCGCACGCTCGATGTGAGCTAAATCGAGCACACCATTCGCCGAAGCATCACCGTAGATGGCAGTGACCTGCTCCTCGCGCAGGCGATCCACCACCCTGCGGTTCGTCTCGACAACGATGAATTCCAATCCCACCGTCTGCAACCCATGCCCAACGACACTCCCGACCCGCCCATACCCGACAATCACCGCGTGATTCCGCAAGTTGGAAATATCGCTGTCGGGAGGCAGCGCCGCCTCCCGCTCGCTCTTGCGAGTGAACAAAGCGAGCAGCTTCGGGTGTTCGTTGAACCATCTTGCAACAGGTTCAATGGTCGCGAACGCTAAAGGATTGAGCGTGATCGAGAGCAGCGCGCCGGCGAGGATCAAATCCCGCCCGGCCTCGGGCAACAGCCCCAGCGTGACGCCCAGCCCGACGAGAATGAAAGAGAACTCGCCGATCTGCGCCAGGCTGGCCGAGATCGTGAGCGCCGTGCGCATGCCATAACCGAACGCGAGCACGATCGCAAAAGCGGCGAGCGATTTGCCGATCAGGATAATGAACATCACCCCGAGCAGCTGCAGAGGTTGCCGCAAGATCACCGAAGGATCGAACAGCATCCCGACAGATACAAAGAACATCACCGCGAACGCATCCTGCAGCGGTAACGAATTCTCCGCCGCCTGATGGCTCAGATCCGACTCCGCCAGCATCACGCCCGCAAAGAACGCACCGAGCGCGAAAGAAACATCGAACAGCACCGCCGATCCATACGCAATGCCCAGCGCAATCGCCAACACCGCCAATGTAAAAAGCTCACGCGACCCGGTGCGGGCCACTTGGCCAAGAATCCATGGCACGACGCGCCGACCGCCCACCATCATGATCGCTACAAACATCGCGACCTTGAGCGTCGTCAAACCCAGGCTCATCAACAGCCCGGTGCCGCCAGCGTTTGGATCGGCGTGGGTCGGAGAGAGCGCCGGAAGAAACACCAGCGCGAGCACCATCGCGAGATCTTCGACGATCAACCAACCGACTGCGATGCGCCCCTGCTCGGTATCTACTTCATTGCGTTGTTCCAACGCGCGCAACAACACCACCGTGCTCGCGACCGACATCGCCAATCCGAACACGATGCCCGCGCTTGTATTCCAGCCCCACAGCCAAGCCAGCGCCCAACCAATCGCAGTGGCGACGCTGATTTGCACGACCGCGCCGGGCAGCGCGATGTTGCGAACTTTGAGCAACGACTCGATGGAAAAGTGCAGACCGACGCCGAACATCAGCAGGATCACGCCGATCTCGGCGAGCTGCCCGGCCAATCCGCTATCCGCGACGAACCCGGGCGTGAACGGCCCGATGGCAATGCCCGCGACCAGATATCCCACCAACGGCGGCATGCGCAGCTTCGCGGCCAGATAGCCGAACGCCAAGGCGAGTACGAAGCCCATCGCGATCAGTGCAATCAGGTCGGATTGATGGTGCATGCGCTAGCGAGGTACCTGAGAGTTAGGATTGAAGAAATTGCGAGCGCGCGGGCGCTCGCGGCGAAGGTTAATATTAACCGCTCGGGCTGAACGCGCCCACGCGTTTTTTCTATCGCACCAACTCGACGGACAGCTCGCGACTGTCGGCACGGCCGCGATCGTCCACGGTTCGTACGATATATCGGCCGGCTCGCGTGGGTTTCCATCCGATGGCGATGCCGGGTGTGCCGGTGCCGATGTAGCTATCGTCGACGAACCAATGCAGTCGTCGCACTTCGCTGTCCGCATTCGCTGCAAGTGGAATGGCCTCGGTGCCTACACGTACGGTGCGCACCGTATATATTACGGCGATCACGGGCGAAGTAATTTGCGGTGGCGTGCCCATCGGCACATCGCGCTGACAATCTGCGGGCGGAGGAGGTTGCCGGCGGGGCATGCCGGCCTTTGCAAATAGTTGCAGCAGGTCGGTGGGCCAGAATTCGTAAACTTCGCTGCGAGTAAATTTGGGATCGAAGGGCGGGCAGGCTTGTTCGCCGGTGCGTGTGTCGATCCATACGCGTCGATGGATCTGGCTCACTCGAATCGGCGACACGCCGGGGATGTACCAAGCGCTCACGACTTGCGGACATTCCGAGTTGGGCAGATCGCCCGATGCGCTACAGACTTCGACGCGTTCCAAGCGCGGCGGCTGTCGGTAGATGGGCTCGATCAGTTTCTCTTGTGCCGCGAGTGCATCGATCAAACGAAAGAACAACGGCGCCGCGGCTTGCACGCCAACGAAGGCGGGATTGCCGCGTCCGTCGAAGTTGCCAACCCACACGACTAAAACGTACGGACCGAACGTGCCTGCGGTCCACGCGTCGCGAAAGCCCCATGAGGTTCCCGTTTTCCATGCGGCTTGAACGCCGCTACGGCGACGTGCGAATGAATCTTCCGGTCGCGGCGCTGAGCGAAGCATGTCGAGCGTCATGAAGCTCGCTTCCTCGGACAACATCTGGACGCCTTCTGTTTGCGGCTCGTCGGTGAAGTAGCGCAGCGGCGCGAGCTTGCCTCGATTCGCCATCATGGCGTACAGCGTGGCGGCTTCTTCCATGGTGACTTCGCCACCGCCCAGTGTGAGTGCGAGGCCGTAGTGTTTCTCGCTCGCCATCTTGCTGATGCCCGCGCTGCGCAGGAATTGATACAGCGTCGGTGTGGACAGCTGTGCGGAGAGTGTCATCGCTGGGACGTTACGCGAGCGGATCAGAGCGTCGCGAGCGGTGATGGGGCCGACGAAGCGGCCGTCGAAGTTTTCGGGATTGAAGGGGCCGAAGGCTGTGGGTGTGTCTTTCAGTACGCTGAGCGGATGAATCACGCCTTGGTCGATGGCCAGGGCGTAGATGAAAGGTTTCAGCGCCGAGCCCGGCGAGCGCTTGGCTTGCGTGCCGTTTACTTGTCCTTCGATGGCGCGGTTAAAGAAATCGGCCGAGCCGACCAGGGCGCGCACGGAGAGGTCACGGTAGTCGACCAGGAGTGCGGCGGCGTTGTGAATGCCGATGCTGGTGTGTTCCTTCACGTACGTTGCAAGCACGCGTTCCAGGCTGCGCTGAGCTCGCAGGTCGAGCGTCGTGTTTACAGAGTGAACGGCCGCTGGCCGTGGGCGTTGTAGAACTGTGTTGACGAAGTGCGGAGCGGTGAAGGGGAGGTCGCGCATTGTTTTGAAACGCAGCGGCATGGCGACGTAATCGGCGGACGCCGCCGAGTCCGGATGCGCTTCGACCCAGCGTGCAAACAAACGCATGCGGGCGTCACGTAACGCGGCCGGTTCTTCCCGGTCGTCGTCGTCGTCGACGGGCGAGCGACGAGCAGGCGACTGCGGAATCAAAACTAACGTCAGTGCTTCCGAGAGGCCGAGGCGGGAGGCGGGGCTGTCGAAGTAGATCAGGCTCGCGGCGCCGACGCCTTGGATGTTTCCTCCGTACGGCATCAGATTCAGATGCGCTTCGAGAATCTCACGCTTCGAATAGCAAAGTTCCAACTGCACCGCTCGCGCGATCTGCGTGAGCTTGCCGCTGACAGCGCGGGTATTGAGCCCGTACATCAGACGAGCGAGCTGCATCGTGATCGTGGATCCGCCGACACGTGGGCCACCGGCGTACGTCGAGAGTGCGGCGCGTACTAGAGCTGGCGCGTTGAAGCCCGGATGCAAATAGAAATGTCGGTCTTCATGCAGCAGCAGCGCCTCGACCAGCTCCGGCGAGATCTGATTCAGTGGCGTCCACAATCGATACTGCTCGTCGCTCGCCAGCGTGAGTCGCAACAGCCGGCCCTGGCGATCGAAGATCGCCGTCGACGATGCGATCCGCTGTTCGAGTGGCTCACGAGGCCAAAGGCGAATCGTCGCGAGGGTCGCCAGGACACCCGCGCATGCCAACCCAACAACAACTGCGGTCCGCCAACGCATGTTTACAATTTAGCCTGGTCGCGCAATTCGGGCAGCGAAGGATCGCTACCGAGCGCGCGACCGCCATTACGGCCGCGACACCTCAACACTGCCCGCCGCGGAGCGGCCTACGACGTTGCGTTCATACAGCGCTTCACCGTACGCAGGCGGCACGACGTACTTGCCGACGTTCGTCGCCTTGATGCGATAAATCACTTCCGACACGCCATCGCCGACGTTTGCATAGAACACCACTCGGTCCTCGCGCATGTCAGCGTACTGAAGCGACGCGTTCGTGTTTCCAACGCAAACGGGGCACTGCCAGCCGGTGTAGCCCTCTTCAGACTCACCGCCTTCTTCCTCACCTGAAGCGGCAAACGGCGTCTGCGCTTCCTGCGTCGGCACGACCAGCTCAAAGCCACCGGGCAGCAGATCGACCAATGCCACGTTGTACGACGCGCCACTCTTCAGACCACGGAACTTCAGATGCACATCGATCTGCTGCCCCATGTTGATCGAAGCGAGCGCCTTACCGTTCGCGTCGGTGTACTCGCGCAGCACTTCGAGCCCTTGTTTGATCGCCTGCGTCGGTGGCTTGCGATCGAAGCCGGACTGCTCGATCAAGTAATAAGCATTCAGCGAGGTCTCGTTCCCGAAGCGCAACGCCGCCGCCTGATCGGAGAACTTCACCGTCGGGAACAATCCCTCGTGCAGCATCATCCCACGCACCTTCTTGTCCTTAAGCACTTCGGCAATAGACAAGTTGCGAGCCGCTTCCTCAGTCGCACCCGCGTAAGCATCAAGCGCAAGCAGAGTCGCGCCAGCCGACAACGAATGATACTGATCGTCTGTCACCCGCTGCGCCATCGTCGTGAACACTTCAGCCGGCACCGTGCGCAAGCGCTCCGGGAAATGTCGCGACATCACGAACAGCAGCAGCCCATCGCGAGTCATCGCGTCGTAGTAAAGCTCGTCGCTCGGCATGCCGAATTGCACACCGCTGATCAGACTTTCAGCATCGCGATCCTGACGCATCAAGTCCAACGCCGCCCCCAGCCACGCAGCCGTGAGATCCTTCTCCCACTGACCACGATAACGCTCGGTGAGCCGCTTGCGAGCCGCAGCGATCTCGGCCGCCATGCGAGTGCCTTGCCGGGTTAGCAAATAAATGGCGTATGCGCTCTGGCGCTCCTCGGTGAGGTTGTTACCGTCACGTTGTGCCACGGATCGCAGGAAGTTGTTGCCACTGCCCACGAGGTCGCCAGGAATCGGCTCGCCGCGTTCGCCAGCTTCGATCAACGCGTGTTGGGCGTAGAGCGAAACAAACTCGACGACTTCATCGCCGCCCGGCCACAGCTTGTAAGCACCGGTGTCGATCTGTCGCGAGCGCAGCTCGCCGAGCAGGCCGGCGATGTCCGCACCGTTCTTCGAACGCACGTAACCAAACTCCGGTCGCGACGACAGCAACAGCGCCGGCATCGCCATGCTCACGATCTGTTCCGTGCACGCATACGGATAGTGATCCAAGTACGCAACGAAGCCGTGAGCAAACTGCAGCGGTAGCATCGACGCACCCGCTTCGAGCCTCCGGTGATGCGGATACATCTGACGTTCGATGCGGAGCTCCTTACTGCCTTTCGGCAACACGCCCGCACTGAGCTTCGTCATGAATGGCGTCGCCGGGCGCACGCTGAGATCGATCTGTCGTCTCGCACGCGCTTTGTCGCCGAACGTCGCAGTGAATGTCAGGATCGCCGGCCCAGGAACATCCTTCGCGCGCAGGCGGAATCGCACCGAGCCTTCGCGCCCTTCGCCAATCCCAACGCTTTGGCGAGCGTCGCCCACAACTTCGAGCCCAGCGTCCGTTTCCAACGCCACCGCAACGTTCGCGCCGGCGCCTGAACCTTCCACATTGTTGGATACGCCCACACTCACATCGAATTCATCACCGGGCGACACCGTCGTCGGCGCATTGGGTGACAACACGAAATCTCCACGTACCAGCGTGCGGCTCTCATGCACGCCGACGCGATCGTCGGTGACAGCGACCGCCATCACTCGCAACGTGCCGTTGAAATAATCGGGCACGGTGTACTTCAACTCGCGCGCGGTCGTATCCGCATCGACAATACCTGACCAATACGCGACTGGCTTCTCGCCCTTGCGACGGAACGGGTTCAAATGTTTGCCGAGCAAGCCTTCGGCGTCGCCGCCCGGAGCGGCCGCAAGTCCGAGCTGCCGGAACTCAGGCAGGATCAGATCCAGAATCTGCGTGGTCGACACTTCGAGTGCGCGCTTCTGGAAGAAGAAGCCCAGCGGATCCGGCGTCTTGTACGCCGCCACCTGCAGAATGCCTTCATCGATAGCAAACAACACCATGCGCGACGGCCGCTCGGCGCGATAACGGAACGTCACTTCCTGCCCCGGCTTCACGAGCGTGGGTGCTTCGACCGTCACCGGATTGCGTCTCGCATCTACCGCGATGGAGAAGGGTTGCACGCCGTACGACATCGGACTGGTGTAGATCTCCGACGATCCGGTGTCGCGCACGAACGTGACGGACACATAGGCATTGCCTTCCAGCCCTTCGGGCAACGTGATTCGTTGCACCGTGCTGGTGGTCGAAGTCTTGAACCATTTCCACGCGAACACGCGCTCGCGCTCGATGGTGATCAAACCTGCGCCTTCGTACGGCGCGCGAATGGACAACTCGACTTCCTCACCCGGCGCGTAGTCGCGCTTCGACAGCGTCAGCTCCAGTTCGGCATTCTTTTCGAGCGTGCGAGTCACATTGCCTTCGCCCGCGACTTGATAGTCGAAGCGAGCCAGCTGCTGACCGGACGCATCCTTCACGACATACGCAAAGTTGCCCGGTGCATCGGTCGCCACTTTGAGCGAATGGCCGGCGGCAGGAATACTCAGCGGCGTATCGCCGAGCAACGTTTCTTTACGACGTGACTCGTACTTGTAAGTACCGTTAGGCTGGCGCATCAGCACCGACACGAACCGAGTTTCCAATCGCGAAAGCACCAGGCCGCTCACGTCGGTTCTACGCGCCTGCGGATCGATCGCGATCAAATGCACAATGCGATTGCCATTGCGCGACAGGTAGGCGAGATCGCCGTCCGGCTTGTAGCCCACCAGGTACGGCATGCTGGACACGAGCTGAGCGGCCTCGGTCGTCACGCCACGACCGCCGTCGGCTTCGAAACCCTGTGCGACCAGGTGCATGCGATACGTCGCCTTGGCAAAGCGCTGCAAATTCAGCGCTAGCACCGCCTTGCCTTGCGCATCGGTCGTCGCATCTTCCAATTGCTCGCTGAAGCCTTCCTTCGCGTACTGCGGATCATGGAACTGATAGTCCGGATGCGCACGGAACGACGGAATGCTCGGGCTGAGCGTCAAATGCGAGACGACGCGCCGATTCTCGGCCGGCGTGCCGAACAGGTTCTCAAGCTGAATGTTTGCTTCCAGGTCCTCCGGCGGCACCCAGCCATCGACCGACGTCGCGGAGAACGAGGCCTTCATGCGCAACCGATCCGGCTGGAAGTCGCGCACTTGCACCGTCGTCGAGCCGATCAAGTCGGCGCGATACTGGTCGCGCACGATGGATACCGACAGCGTGTACGTGCCCGTCGGCGATGTTTCTTTGGTCGGATGCTTGATCTCGCCGAATCCCGCTGAACCCGGCTTGAACGTCTCGCGACGAATCAGCGTGCCTTGCGGATCGATGACCTCCAGTCGCAGCGGTAGTCCCGACAGCGGGCGGCTCCAATCCTGGCTGCGAATCAACGCAGCGGCACGAATCTCCTCGCCCGGCCGATAAATGCCGCGATCGGAAAAGAGATAAGCCGACAGCGCCGCGTGATCGGAGCTGCTCTCGACGCCGCCAATTTCAAAGCGCGACAAATCGAGCGAACGTCCGCGCTGATCCAACGGCAGGAATGAACTGTCGCCGCCGCGTCGCGCGAGATACAGCACCGGCTGCTGCTCGCGCTGAAAGCTTTTGAGATCCGGGAAGCGCACGTGTCCGTCCGCATCGCTGGTCTCGGTCAGCACAGGCAAACCATTTCGGCCAATGATTTCCACTGCCGCGCCCGCAATCGGCGCGCCTGTCGCAATCGACTGCACGAACACATCCTGCGAACTGTCGACCGATCGCTTCACGACCAGGCCGAGATCGGTGACGACCAGCAGCCGCGCATCGGCGAGCTGCGCACCCAATGTTTGATTCCACGACTCGGGCGAGTAGCTGAGCGGCTTGTCGGTCTGCGCATCCCAAGCCTGAACTCGCAACAGGAACACGCCGCGACGGTCGCTGGCGTTGTCGTCGAGATACTTGCCCAGATCGATGGACTCGTACTGCGCCTTGCCCGGATCGCCCGGCTGCAACTTGATCACTTCATAAAAGCGCTCGGTGATGTTCGCCGCTTCGAACGCCCAGTTGTTGAATTGCGGCGTGCCGAAGCTGCCGCTGGTTTGCGATACCAGGTGTTGTAACTGTTTGGGCAGCAGCCGGCCGATCTCGACGCGGATCGCGGGCAGGTTGCGAGCGAACAAGCTCAGCGTCTTGTCGCCCGACATCGATAGCAACGAGCCTTGATGCAGGATGCTCAGCTCGCGTGGGAACTCCGGCACTTGCACGATGCGCTCGACGCTGTCGCCGAGCACGTAACCGCCGAAAGACTTCAGGCCGGCGTCAATCTTGATGTACAGATAACGTCCCGGGTCCGCCTGATAACGCAAGCTGTGCAGCTCGTAATGTTCCTGCTCGCCGGGAATCTGCGTGAGCTTGAGTGCGTTCTCGTTGGTCAGCACTTCGGGACGAAAGGTTGTCTCGGTCCACGGGTACGGTTGATTGCCGCGGCCGCGCTCGAACGGCTGCTGCAGCTTCGGGTCCGGATGTTTCATCGGCAGCAGCCACACGTGCACCTTCGGCGGCATGTCGCGCTCGGGCACGGAGAACGAGGTGTTGATCAGGATCACTTGATCCGGCTCGTTGCGCTCATCGCGCACGATGTCCAGCGACAGGTTCGCCACCTTCAAGCTGTTCAGGCCCGGCACGTCGACACTGGCCTTCAATTCATCCTTGGACTCGTTGCCGCCACGGGCGGCGTGTGTGCCGGGCTCGATGGTGATTTGCAGACGGCCGGCTTTCGGCGGCACTTCTAGCTGTTCCGAATGCACAAAGGCATTCAGCTTGAGCTTGTCGTAGATGACGGTGAACTTCGGCGCGGTGAGTTCTTTCTCGATGGTGTCGGTCACTTTGTTGAACATCTTCAAACGCACGCGGCGTTCGAAGCTCTCGGGATCGACGGGATGCGTGAAGCTCACGCTGGCGACGACTTTCTTATTGCCCGCGACGACCGGGTCCTGGTGAAACTCGGTGTTGGCGAGCTTGGCAACGAAGGCCGGCGTGTCGAACGCAAAGTCGTATTCCTTCAGCTGCACGTGATCGGCGATGAAGCCCTTGCTGGCGAAGCTCACCTTATAGTGCTGGCCGATCGGCCAATCGGCGGCCGGCTGAAAGCGCAAGGTGCGGTCGTCGTCCCAAAACCATTGGCCCGCGACCGACGGGTTGATGTCGATGCCAGTCTGTTTCGCGTCGACCGGATGACCGGCGCGTTCGAGGATCGCGGCCGAGGAGGAGAAGGTGACGATGAGTGGGTTGGGCGACCCCGGTGGTTCGCACGAGTAGCAGGTGAGCCCGGGCGCGGCGACGGCGAATTCAGTGAGGACCGGTTGCGGGCGATTCAGATACCAGCGCCCGCCGAAGTAGATGCCGACGACGACGGCGATAAACGCGCCGGCCATCAAAGCTGCGCGGCGCGGGTTCGCACGCAGGGACGTGTTGAGATCGACCCAGGCCTGGCGACTCGCTCCCGCGGATTTCGCGACCCATCCCGGCGGTTGCCAGCTGAGTTCGCCGAAGATCGTGCGCCACGCGGTTCGGAACCGTTCTTTGAATGCCGCCATGGTGGCCGTTCCCCAATCCGATTGCTCTTAGACTCGAAGATCGCTATTTCGCCGCATGTGCCGGCAAATTAGCCGCCGATTGTGCCCCAATGGGGGGAAGAAAGTGGCAAAGCGATGGCGCGCTGGGCGAAGATATCGCCCCGCTACGCACTAGGTTTCGAACATGAGCGAGTACACCGCGACCATCTCCTGGCAGCGCCTCGGCGCGACGTTCACAGACCAGAAGTATTCCCGCGCTCACCAATGGCGCTTCGATGGCGGTTTGACCGTGCCCGGCTCCAGCTCACCGCATGTGGTGCGCCTGCCTTACTCCGACCCGGCCGCGGTCGATCCTGAAGAAGCCTTCGTTGCCTCGCTTTCCAGCTGCCACATGCTGTTTTTCCTGTCGTTCGCCGCCAAGCAGGGCTTGGTCGTGGACAGCTACGAAGATGCCGCAGTGGGCGTGATGGCCAGGAACGAGGCCGGCAAGCTGGCCATGACGGTGGTGACGCTGCGTCCCAAGGCGATTTTCTCGGGTCGCCAACCCACGCCGCAGGAATTACAGGATCTTCATCACCACTCGCACCAGGAATGTTTCATCGCCTCGTCGGTCAAAACCGACGTCCGTTGCGAGCCGGTTGCGTAATATCGCGGCCCGCGTAGCATTCCCCGATTGCCCGCTGACTTAACCATCGTTGCATGAACACTACTTCCAAGCGTCTTTTCGCGTGCGGCCTGGCGTTGCTGCCCATCCTCACCGGCTGCGGTGGCGGTTCGGAGCAAGTCTGCGCCGAGAGCAACGAGCCGTACCTGGCCTCGCGCAATAACCCGTTGCTGAAAGTGCCGGACGGCATGACCCAGCCCAACCGTTCCGAAGCGCTGGCCATTCCCGAAACCAAACCGGTGCCGCATGCCGGTCGCACAGCGTGCCTGGATCAACCGCCTTCTTATTTCCGCTCCGCCGGCACCACAGCACGCTCACCTGAAGAAGTGGTGGCGAGCTGGGCGCAGGCTTGGGCAAACCGCGAAGCGGATGCGGTGATCGCGCTTTACTCTTCCACCTTCACTGCACCCACCGACTCGGCCGGCAGCGCCGCGTGGCTCGAACAGCGCCGCGAGCAGGTTGCGACCGGTCCGGTTCCGGACTCCATGGTCGAGGGCCTGCGAGTCGAGCCCGAGGGAGCGGATCGCCGGGTCGTGACGTTTGTGCAGAAGTTCGGAGCCAACTCGCTGCGCAAGGAATTGATCCTGGTGCGCGAAGGCGGCTCGTGGCGCATCGTCGCCGAGAAGGTCGCCGAAGTTAAGTAAGCCAGATCCCCGCTCAAGCGCGGGATCCCATAAGCGAGGACATGCATGGCGCAGAGCTCAGCCATTCGTAGTACGGTGCCGCTGCGCCTCGGCGCCGTTCGTGAAGCCATCGTCGATCGGCTGGAGCGAACGCTGGGCAAATCGCCCGAAAACGCCACACGGCGCGATATCTATGACGCGCTCTCGATCGCCATCCGTGAAGAATTGACCGAACGATGGGTTGCCACCGGTAGCCGCGTCGCACGCGCGCGCGTGAAACGGATCTGCTACCTGTCGATGGAATTTTTGCTCGGTCGCAGCCTGATCAATGCGTTGTCGACGTTCGAAGACGAGCTGCTGGTCGAGGTGCGCGAGACGTTGCAATCGCTCGGGCACGATCTCGATAACATCGCCGCCGAGGAAGAAGATCCCGGCCTCGGCAACGGCGGCTTGGGCCGCCTCGCGGCATGTTTTCTCGATTCGCTGGCGACGCTCGGCTATGCCGCGACCGGCTACGGCATTCGCTACGACTACGGCATTTTTACGCAGGTCATCGAGAAGGACGGCGCCCAGCGCGAGATCGCGAGCTCGTGGCTCGGCTTTCACAACTTTTGGGAAGGTGGCCAGGGCGGCGTTCGGCATCGCGTGCGCTTCGGCGGTCAATGTCGCGCCACTCGCAACGAGCACGGCCGCGTTCGTTACGAATGGGTCGATACGCAGGATGTCTGGGCGGTCGGTTACGACTTGCTGATTCCCGGCAATCGCAGCCCCACGGTCAATCACCTGCGATTGTGGTCCGGCCGCGCGATTACTCCGTTCCGCATCGAAGCTTTCAATCACGGCAACTACGCCGCTGCCGTCGCCGAACAGGTCGACGCGAAAAATCTCACGCGCGTGCTGTATCCGGACGACTCCACGCCGCAAGGCAAGGAGCTGCGGTTCAAGCAGCAATATTTCTTTGTCAGCGCGTCGCTGCAGGATTTGCTCGGCCAGCATCTGGCGGAGCGCCGCGCGTTGCGCGACCTGCCCAAAGCGATTGCAGTTCAATTGAACGACACGCATCCGGCGTTGACCGTCGTCGAGCTGATGCGATTGCTCACGGACACCTATGACATGGAGTGGGCGCCCGCGTGGAACCTCACGCGTGAAATTTGTAGCTACACGAATCACACCTTGCTGCCCGAAGCGCTCGAAACCTGGCCGGTGTCGTTCTTCGAGCGACTGCTGCCGCGGCACCTGCAGATCGTTTATCAGATCAATCGCGACTTCCTGGAAGAGGTGAGCGCGAAGTTCCCACAGGATCAGGATCGGCGCCGCCGCATGTCGCTCATCAATGAAGAAGGCGACCGGCGTGTGCGCATGGCGTATCTGTCCGTCGTCGGCAGTCACCGTGTGAATGGCGTGGCGAAATTGCACTCGCGGTTGATGCGCGAGACGATCTTCTCCGACTTCGCTCAGCTGTGGCCGGAGCGGTTTACCAACGTCACCAACGGCATCGCCGTTCGTCGCTGGCTCAAGCAGGCGAATCCGTTGTTGTCCGCGCTGCTGACCGAGAAGCTCGGTTCGGCGTGGGAAAACGATCTGGAAGATCTCGAACGCCTGAAGTGGGCGGTGGACGATGGCGACTTTCTCCATCGCTTCCGCGCCATCAAGCGCATCAACAAGGAGCGCCTGGCGAAAACGATTCAGAGCCTGCTGGGCGTCACCGTAAACGTCGACGCGATGTTCGATGTACAGGTGAAACGCATCCATGAATACAAACGTCAGCTGTTGAACCTGCTGCACGTGGTCGTGCGCTATCAGCAGCTGCTCGACGATCCGGCGGCCAACATTCCGGCGCGAGTGGTGATGTTCGCGGGCAAGGCGGCGCCCGGTTATCACATGGCGAAAGCCATCATCAAGCTGATCAACAACATCGCGCACGTGATCAACAACGACGCGCGCATCAACGACAAGTTGAAAGTGTGTTTCCTGCCGGACTACGACGTGTCGCTGGCGCAGGAGATCATGCCGGCGGCGGATCTGTCCGAACAGATTTCCACCGCGGGCATGGAAGCGTCCGGAACCGGCAACATGAAGTTGTCGTTGAACGGCGCGCTCACCATCGGCACGCTCGACGGCGCCAACATCGAAATCAAGGACGCGGTCGGCGAGGAGAATATTTTCATTTTCGGCATGACCACCGAGGAAGTCGGTGCCCGCCGCGCACAGGGCTATTCGCCGGCGGATGAAGTCGCGAAACATCCGGAGCTGAAGCGCGCGATCGAGCTGATCGATTCGGGTTACTTCACGCCGGAAAATATTTTCGACTCCAAGGTGGTCAGCGATCGCCTGATGAGCCATGGCGAGCACTTCCTGGTGCTGGCGGATTTCGGCAGCTACCTCGAAGCGCAGCGGCGCGTCGACGCGTTGTTCCAGAATCAGGACGAATGGACCCGCAAGTCGGTCATCAACGCGCTCAGCATGGGGCCGTTCTCCAGCGATCGCAGTATCCGCGAGTACGCGGACAACATCTGGGGCATCAAGCCGGTGCTGTGAGGTTAGCGGTTAGCGGATGGCGGTTAGTCACGTAAGCTAGGGAACCTTGGCCGACGCTGCCTCCTTTTCTTCACTAACCGCCAACCGCTAACCGCTACTCCTATGAATTCCGCGCTCACCGATCTCGATCTGCACTTGTTCGGCGAGGGCAATCACCACCACATCCAGCAAAAGCTGGGGGCGCATCCCGAAGTGCGCGACGGCGTGGCGGGCACGCACTTCGCCGTGTGGGCGCCGAACGCGCAACGCGTCAGCGTAGTCGGCGACTTCAATCACTGGGACGGCCGCACGCATGTTTTGCAGCGGCACGGCCAGTCCGGCGTCTGGGAAACGTTCGTGCCCGAGGCACACGTCGGCTCCTGTTACAAATTCGAGATCGTCGGCGCGCACGGCCAGCATTTGATGAAGGCCGATCCGTATGCCTTTCAAATGCAGCTGCGGCCGAACAGTGCGTCCATCGTCGCGGACATTCAGGGATACACGTGGGCCGACGACGTTTGGGTCGCAAAGCGCCGCGCGTGGGATCCGTTGCGTGCGCCGATTTCCATTTATGAATTTCATCCCGGCTCGTGGCGCCGTTCCTGGCATCGCAAGCCGGCGTTTCTGACTTGGGACGAGATTGCCGATCAGCTGATTCCGTACGTGGTCGACATGGGTTACACCCACGTCGAGGTGGTCGGCGTTGCCGAGCATCCGTTCGATGGTTCGTGGGGCTATCAAGTGCTCGGTCATTTCGCGCCGACTGCGCGACACGGCTCGCCGAAAGATTTCATGCGGTTCGTCGATCGCCTGCATCAAGCGGGCATCGGTGTGTTCATGGATTGGGTGCCGGCACATTTTCCTCGCGACGGTCATGGGCTCGCGGACTTCGACGGCACGGCGCTATACGAACATGCGGATCCACAACGCGGCGAGCACCAGGAGTGGGGCACGAAGATCTTCAATTACGGCCGCCATGAAGTGCGCAATTTCCTGATCGCGAATGCGCTGTTCTGGATCGAGCAATATCACATCGACGGCCTGCGCGTGGACGCGGTCGCATCGATGATCTATCTCGACTACGCACGCAAGCATGGCGAGTGGACGCCGAATCAATACGGCGGCCGCGAGAATCTCGAAGCCATCGATTTCCTGAAGCAGCTGAACTGGACCGTCGGACACTACTTTCCCGGCGTCGTCACGATGGCGGAAGAGTCGACTTCGTTCGCCGGCGTGACGCGGCCGGTGCATCTCGGCGGCTTGGGATTCCACTTCAAATGGAACATGGGCTGGATGAACGATACGTTGCGTTATATGGCGCTGGATCCGCTGCATCGACGCCATCATCACCACCTGATCACGTTCTCGTTCGTGTACGCGTTCTCGGAACATTTCATCCTGCCGCTGTCGCACGACGAAGTGGTCCACGGCAAGCGTTCGCTGCTGGACAAGATGCCGGGCGACGAATGGCGCAAGCTCGCCAATCATCGTTTGCTGATGGGCTACATGACGGCGCACCCGGGCAAGAAGCTGATGTTCATGGGCGGCGAGTTCGGGCAATGGCATGAGTGGCGCGATTACGAAGATCTGGCGTGGAGCTCGCTTCAGCATCCGCATCACCGCCAGCTGCAATCCTGGAGTCGAGCGTTGAATCGTTTGTATCGCGACTACCC
>Ga0247784_1000106_pt1 | contig 29456 bp, 24 predicted proteins | sample UWRJL169409R5_FD_179909 | JGI IMG/M metagenome (GOLD analysis project Ga0247784, IMG submission 179909) | Plant litter microbial communities from Arlington Agricultural Research Station in Wisconsin, United States - UWRJ-L169-409R-5 | ecosystem: Environmental > Terrestrial > Plant litter >...
AGCAGTGACGGTCGCGTGTCGTGGCCGGTGCTCGCGCGCCAAGGTGGCAAGTACAAGGTAGAGGCGACTTACAACCGCGTGAAAGGCGTCGGCGGCGGCACGATGGAAATCAAGCTCGGGAATCAATCGTTGCAGCATGTCGTCGAGACCGGTGACACGACGCCGGATTTGCACAAGGGCGATGTGATCACGCGCGAGATCGGCACGATGGAGGTACCCGCGGGCCGACATGAGCTGAGCGTCAACGCGCTCAAGATGCCCGCTAACGGTGAGTTGGCGCGGTTCATCGGCGTAACGCTCACTCCGATCAAGTAAGCGCGTCCATCATGAAAGAAATAGCACCCGCGGGCGGCGTCGAGATCGCGACGTCGGCATCGGATCGGACGCCTATCTTGCCGGCACGCTATGTCGTGCCGTTCGTCCTGGTGACGACGCTGTTCTTTTCGTGGGCGCTGGCGGCGCAGCTCAACGACGTGCTGATCCGTCAATTCCAGAAAGCACTGGATCTGACGCGAGGTCAGTCGGGCCTGGTGCAAACCGCGTTCTATGGCGGATATTTCCTGGGCGCGATCCCAGCGGCGCTGGCGATGCGTGGCTTTGGTTATAAGTACGGCATTCTGATCGGGCTTGCGTTGTACTTCATCGGCGCAGTGCTGTTTTATCCGGCGGCGGAGTTGCGGCAGTTCGGATACTTCCTGCTCGCGCTGTACATCATTGCGTTTGGGTTGTCGTTTCTGGAAACGGCGGCGAATCCGTTCGTTTCGGTGATGGGGCCGGCGGAGACGTCGTCGGCGCGGCTCAACCTGGCGCAATCGTTTTACGGTATCGGTGCGTTCCTTGGTCCGTTCCTGGGCGGCATTTTCATTTTCTCGGGGGTGGAGCATTCGCCCGAGGCTTTGGCGGCAATGTCGTCAGCGGATCTCGACGCATATCGAATCGCGGAGGCACAGGCGGTGCAGATGCCTTATCTCGTTCTGGCTGGATGCGTGGCGCTCGTCGCTGTGATGATTGCGATGACCAAATTTCCACCGGTGGATGAGGGGGCAGGCGCTGTTTCGGGCGGGCTGCGTGCTTCCTTTCGACAGCTGCTCAAGGTGCGACACCTGACGCTCGGTGCGTTAACCCAGTTTGTGTATGTCGGTGCGCAGGTCGCCGTCTGGTCTTACTTCATCGATTTCACTAAGGATTTGAGTCCCGGCACGACCGAGAAACAAGCGGCGCATCTGCTTTCGTTCGGATTCCTGGCGCTGATGGTGGGACGATTCTCCGGTGCGTTCATCATGCAACGCTGGTCGGCGCCGAAGCTGTTATCGCTCTACGCATGCGCGAACATCTTGTTGGTGCTGGTCGCGATGACGACTTCGGGTTGGACTGCGATTGCGGCGTTGTGGCTGACAATATTTTTCATGTCCATCATGTTTCCGACCATCTTCACTCTGGGTGTGCGTGACCTGGGGCCGCTCACGAAGATCGCGTCTTCGTTCATGATCATGGCCATCATTGGCGGAGCGATCATGCCGCCAATGATGGGGCATCTGGCAGATATCACGGACAGCTTGCAGACTGCACTAGGGGTTCCGTTGATAGGATTTTGTGTCGTGCTCGCCTACGGTCTGGTCGGTCACAAGTGAGCTCAACGTAAGATGCGACGTATGGGGTGGGTCATCGGCATACGTCCGGAAAAGATCGCGGAGTACAAGGCATTGCATGCCGCCGCGTGGCCGGAAATCCTGGCGCAGATTTCCGCCTGCGGGATTCGCAACTACACGATCTATTTGCGCGAGCCGGAGAATTTGTTGTTCGGGCATTACGAGTATCACGGTGAGGATTTCCAAGCCGACATGGCCAGCATGGCGCAAGACGAAGCGACGCAACGATGGTGGTCCCTGACCGTGCCGTGTCAGCAACCGTTGGAGACACGCCGGGAAGGCGAGTGGTGGGCACCGATGGAAGAGGTGTTCCATCATGACTGAGCCTGCGATACGTGCGCAGCCGGCCCAGTCACTCGATCGTCGTTTGCTGTTGTTGGCCGAGCAGGACAATGTCGTCGTTGCTTGCGCCAACTTGCAAGCTGGCGACGTCGTCCGCATCGACGGTGAGGACGTGAAGTTGTCGGCCGATGCTCCGGTCGGTTTCAAGATCGCCCGGCGCGATTTCGTACTCGGTGAGAAAGTCACCAAATATGGTGCACCGATCGGCTCGACGACTGCCGCGATCAAGCGCGGCGATGTCGTCCATCTGCACAACATGGAAAGCGATTACCTGCCGACGCATGTGCACGGCGACGGCGTTGGATTTACCAAGCGGTGAGACCCATGATGAGAGGATGGTTGCGCAGCGACGGACGGAAAGGCATTCGCAACGTGGTTGCGGTGGCTTATCTGGTCGAGTGTGCTCACCACATCGCGAGAGAAATCGTCACTCCGTTTCGCGATCGCGACGTACACCTGATCGGGTTTCCTGGTTGTTACGCCAATCAATATGCGTACGACATGATGCGCCGTCTGGGTGCGCACCCCAACGTCGGTGCTGTGCTGCTCGTCTCGCTAGGCTGCGAAGGATTCGACCGACGCGGACTGCGCGAGGCCATCGCGGCGACGGGTCGTTCGGTTCACACGGTTGTGATTCAGGCGGCAGGCGGAACACGTTCGACCATCGCAGCGGGCAGAGCCTGGGTGGAAAAGGCGCGAGCGGAATTGGACGCGCAGCCGACAGTGCCAGTCGCGTTGAATGAACTAACCGTTGGCACGATTTGCGGCGGTTCCGACGGCACGAGCGGTCTCACTGCGAATCCTGCCATCGGTCGTGCATTCGATCGGTTGGTTGCTGCGAACTCGGCCTGCATCTTCGAAGAAACTGGCGAGCTCATCGGTTGCGAAGGTCACATGGCTTCGCGAGCTGTCACACCGGAGCTCGCGCAGGAAATCACGGCGTGCGTCGAGAAGGCGGCGCGTTACTACGCCGTGCTCGGCCATGGCAGCTTCGCACCCGGCAATGCCGAAGGCGGACTGACGACGCAGGAAGAGAAAAGCATGGGCGCGTACGCGAAGTCGGGCGCGTCGCAGATCGTGGGCTTGATCAAACCGGGTGACGTGCCACCGCGCGGCGGGCTTTATCTGTTGGATGTAGTGCCGGATGGCGAAGTGCGTTTCGGTTTTCCAAACATTGCCGATAATGCCGAGATCGTCGAGCTGATCGCCTGCGGCAGTCAGATCGTGTTGTTTTCAACCGGCCGCGGTTCGGTGGTCGGTTCGGCAATTGCGCCGGTCATCAAAGTCTGCGCGAATCCCGACACCTATCGCCGCTTGAGCGAGGACATGGATGTGAACGCCGGACGCATCCTCACTGGCGAAGCCACGCTCGACGAGGTCGGCGACGAAATCGTTGCGTTGATCGAGGCGGCGGCGAGCGGGCAGCAGACCAAGTCGGAAGAGCTCGGGCACCAGGAATTCATTCTGACGTACAAGTCGTTCGAGCCGATCGGCCCGGCGTGCCTGCCCGCGGCGTAGCGATTATTTGTTGAGCGTGCGGATGTAACGTTGGCGGCGCGCGGCCAGCTCGGTCTGAACGCGCTCCATCGCCTCGGTCTCGGTCGCCTTGAGCAATGTTTCGATCACCCTCGTCAGATGGTCGCGCATGGCGGTGCGAGCAGCGTTGGGGTCGCGCTTGCGTAATGCCGCCAGGATGCGCCGATGATCGTCGGCGACCGGCTTCACGCCTTTGGAGCGAGCCTTCTCCATCAGCCGGAAGAAAAACGGGTCGGTCTGGCGCCGATGCCACAGGTCGTCGATCACCATGACCAGCGCGGAGTTGCCGGTAGAGGCCGCGATGCCGACATGGAACTGCCGATCCGCGTTCTCGCCCTGGATCTCCAGGCGGTTTTCTTCTTCCATGCGCTCGATGATCGCGTCGAGGCCATCGAGCTGTTCGTCAGTGATGACCGTCGCGGCCAGCGCGGCGGTTTCGGGTTCGATGATCTTCCGAGCTTCCATCAGCTCGAACGGTCCGATGGTCAGCTCCGGACCGCTGCCGCCGGCACGCTGGTTGGCGCCGGGCTCCAGCACATACACGCCGGCGCCGAGCCGCACTTCGACAATGTTTTGCAATTCAAGCGCGATGACTGCTTCGCGAATGGTCGGACGGCTGACGTTGAACTGCTCGGCCAGCTCCCGTTCGGCGGGCAGGCGCCGGCCGGCTGGGTAACGCCCAGCAAGAATCGCAGCGCGCAGCTCGTCGGCGACACGCTTGTATAGCCTGCCACCTGCCGCGCTTTCTGGTTCTTCGGTGCCTGACATTCGTACGACCCTGGTCTATCCGGCAGTGTAAATTGGTAAGACTCAAAATCCTCCCAGTCCGCACATTTAGTGTCAAGGCGAAGCGCCGCAGCGCGCGGGACAAGAGCGAGACAATCGCCAAATCGCAGCCTCTCGCTTCCGAGAGTGTTCGACAGCTTCACCTACATCGCGATAGCGTACGGCGCCTGTCGCAACGGATGGGGGTCTTCATGCGGTCGTTGTTGTTGCTCGGGTTGATCTCATCGTTCGCATTGGCGGGCGAGGCGCCTTCGTCGAGCGATGCTCGGTCGGTCAACATTACCGTCGACGCGGGACGCGTGACCGGCAATCTGGCTCCGGTCTGGCGATTTTTCGGTGCCGACGAGCCGAACTACGCGACGATGAAAGACGGTCGGAAGCTGCTCACCTCGCTGGGCAAATTGAGATCGGGCGAGGTTTACTTCCGCACGCACAACTTGCTCAACACGGGCGACGGCACGCCTGCGTTCAAGTGGGGCAGCACCGACATCTATACCGAGACCGAGAGTGGACAACCGGTCTACGACTGGCGCGTCGTCGATCGCATCATCGATACATATCTCAAGCGGGGAGTGCGGCCTTATCTGCAACTCGGCTTCATGCCCGAGGCATTGTCCTCGGCGCCGGCGGGGACGCCGTATCAACATCCCTGGCGCCCGGGATTCGAGTATCAGCTGATCGCGACCGGCTGGAGCTATCCACCGAGTAACTACGAAAAATGGGGCGAGCTGGTTTACCAGTGGACGCTGCATAACCTGCAGCGCTACGGACGCGAACAAGTCGAGCGCTGGTATTTCCAGGTGTGGAACGAGCCCAACCTGGATTTTTATTGGCGAGGCAGCCCGGAAGAGTTCTATCGCTTGCACGACGTTGCCATCGCAGCTGTGCGACGTGCGCTACCGACGGCGCGAGTCGGTGGTCCTGATGTCGCCGGTGCGGGCGGCGCTTTCATGGATGGCTTTCTGAAACATGTGGCGTCGGGAACGAACTATGCGACCGGGCAGGTCGGTACACCGACGGACTTCCTGTCGTTTCATGCCAAGGGTCAACCGTCGTTCGTCGACGGGCACGTGCGCATGGGCATATCGACGCACCTGAAAACCGTCGACAACGCATTCCAGAAGATCGCTGCGTCTTCGCTCGCGAGCAAGCCACTTGTCATTGGTGAAAGCGATCCCGAAGGCTGTGCCGCGTGCCCCGGACCTCAGAATGCGTATCGCAACGGCACGATGTACTCCAGCTATACCGCTGCCAGCTTCGCGCGCATCTGGGAATTGGCGGAGCAACGCCGAGTCAATCTCGAAGGCGTGTTGTCGTGGGCGTTCGAATTCGAGGACCAGCCTTGGTTCGCTGGGTATCGGCAGCTTGCGACCAACGGCATCGATCTGCCGGTACTCAACGTGTTTCGTTTGTTTGCACAGTTGGGACCGCAGCGCTTGCAGGCTGTAAGCAGCGCTCAAATAGCTCTCGATCGCATCGTGGCTGAAGGCGTTCGCGCGGAGACCGACGTCGGTACGCTCGCAACGCGTTCTCCGAACGGTGAGGTTGCGGTGCTGGTTTGGAATTATCACGACGACGATCTGCCCGGCCCGGACGCCGCAGTTCGGTTGACGCTGAAAGGAATGAAGAAGGGCGGCGACGTTACGGTTTGGCGTATTGATGAAGCTCACGGCAACGCGTTTTCGGCCTGGAAGCGCATGGGCACGCCGCAATCGCCAAACTCCTCGCAATATGCGCAGCTGGAGCAGGCGTCGCAGATGGTTCCTGAAACATTGCAGGCAAAAGCAGGTCGCGGCGGTGTCCGCGAGATCGAGCTTGCGATTCCGCGCCAGGGCGTGGCGCTTGTTCTATTCGCCGCGAAGTAACTTTCAGCGATGGATGATGCCCCTACGGTTCAGATAGATCGCATAGACCGACGTCGTGGCGCAGATGAATAGTCGACTGTGCATGCGTCCGCCGAATGTGAGATTGGCCACCTGCTCGGGAACGTAGATCTTGCCCATCAGCGCGCCGGCGGGATTGACGCAGTGGACGCCATCGCCGGCGCTGGTCCAAAGGTTGCCGTCTTCATCACAGCGCATCCCATCGACTGCGCCTGGATTTGCTTTGTAGAAGATGTCGCCGCCGCGCAAGCGCTTGCCATCTTCGACGCTGAACACTCGGACGTGCTGCTCGGGTGAACTGTCGTGCGGCGCTCCGGTGTCCGCGATGTAGAGGCGGCTTTCGTCGGGCGAGAACGCGAGTCCGTTCGGGCCAGCGAAGTCGTCGGCGACGATTGTTAGCTCGCCAGTATGCGGATCGAGTCGATACACGTTGCAAGGGAGTTCCGAGTCGGAACGCAGTCCTTCGTAGTCGGAGGCGATGCCGTACATCGGGTCCGTAAACCAGATCGAGCCGTCGGATTTCACGATCACGTCGTTCGGCGAATTCAGCCGGGCATTGCCGTAGCGGTCAGCGAGGATCGTGATCGAGCCGTCATACTCAGTGCGAATGACTGCGCGTAATCCGTGCGAGCAGCTGATCAGTCGGCCCTGGCGATCGCGCGTGTGACCGTTAGTAAAGTTGGCCGGTGAGCGATAGACAGAGAGGCCGACGTCTTCGATCCAGCGAAGCATGCGATTGTTCGGGATGTCGCTGAACAGGAGAGTATTCGTGTCGCCGAACCACACCGGCCCCTCGGTCCAGCGAAAGCCGGTGGCCAGCTGCTCCAGCTTCGCGTTGAACAGCGTGTATCTGGCGAACTGGGGGTCGACGATTTCGAAGCCTTCGGTCATACGAATCATCCGGTGAGCAGCGGCGCGACATTTTAGCCGTGCGCTTGCGCAGAAGCTCTGGGAAGATGCTGGTCACGGCTGTAACAGGAGCGGATCGATGCAACGATTGTGGAGACTGTGGGGATTCTGGTTGTCGCTGTCAGTGGTGCCGGCTCATGCCGAAGGGCAAGCGCCCGCATGCGCCGATGATAGCTGCGGCACCGACTGGGTGTACTTCGGCACTCGCTCCACCGAGGCGGGGCAGGGGATTGTTGCCGCTCGCTTCGACGCGAAGACCGGCAAGCTCTCGTCGATCGGTAAAGTCGCGGAGCTGACGAAACCGGCCTGGCTCTTAGCGCATCCCAAACTGCCGGTGCTGTATTCGGTCAGCGAGGTTAGCGGCGCATCGAGTGTCTACGCATTCTCTCGCGATCCTGCCAGTGGCAAGTTGACGTTGATCAACAGCGTGGCGTCGGGCGGCGGCGGGGCAGCTCATCTCACGTTTGATGAGGGGGCAAAGGCGCTGTTCGTTGCTCATTATGGAACGGGTCATGTGAGCTGGTTGCCTACCGCGGACGACGGGCGTCTCGGCATTCCGAATTCAGTGCAGAGCAATTACGGCACCGGCCCAAATCAGCAGCGTCAGGCTGCTCCGCATGCACATGGCGTCGCTGTCGATCCTTCGCATCGTTACGTGCTGGCGGCGGATCTCGGTGCCGATCGCATTTTCGTCTACGGCTTCGATCCCGCCACCCGGCAACTCGTACCGGCAGCGCATCCGTTCGGGTCGTCCTCGCCAGGAGCAGGCCCGCGACATCTGACGTTTCATCCTAACGGTAAATTCCTGTTCCTGGTCACCGAGATGTTTTCGGAAGTCGTTTCCTACAGCTGGGACGCGAAGACGGCCCGGTTGCAGCACATTCAAACGTTGGCAATGGACGAGCCTGGGTTCACGGAGCAAAAGAGTGCGGCTCATATCGCAATCAGCCGCGACGGTCGCTTTGTCTACGCTTCGAATCGTGGCGCTCACACCATTGCGGTGTTCGCGGTGAATGCCAAGGATGGCACGATGAAATTGGTCCAGCGCATCTCGTCGCAAGGAAAAATTCCCTGGGACTTCTCTCTCGACCCGAGCGGGCGCTGGATGCTGGTCGCGAATACGAATTCGAACGCCATCAACGTGTTCTCGGTGAATCCGGACACTGGTGAGCTCACGGCCACGCAGGAAACGATGAGCGTGACGCTGCCTTCCAATGTGACGTTCATCGAGCGCTGAGGAATGCGGGCTCGACGCCAGTGTGTCGAGCCCGTTTGCTCATGCAGTCTTCGCGGTAGCGGCCTGCCGGGGCATGGCCGCTCGCGCCACCGGTGCGGTGATATCGAAGCGTGCGCCGCCGACAATATAAGAGTGCACGTCGGCGGAGAAATGTTTCATCTTCTCCTGAATGGTCTTGTTACGCCGTAGCAGCCAGTTGTAACCCATCACCGCCGGCACGGCGACGAACAAGCCGATCGCCGTCATGATCAAGGCTTCGCCGATGGGGCCGGCGATCTGTTCCAGGCTGGGATTGCCGGTCAGAGAAATGCGGGTCAGCGCATTCAAGATCCCCCACACCGTACCCAGCAGTCCGACAAAGGGCGAAACGGAACCGGTAGTCGCAAGGATTGCCATGCCGGCAACCAGGCGGGTCGCGACGCTATCCATGGAGCGATAGAGCGAAGCGCCGATCCAGTCGTGCAGCGTGACCTGCTCGGTCAAGTGCCCTTTGTGATATTGCGCGGCGCGCAGCCCGTCTTCGGCCAGCATTCGGAACACATTGTCCCTGCCGGTGAGTGCATTCATGCCATCTAACAAGCTGCCGGCGCCCCAGAATTTCTTTTGCGCTTCCGTATAGCTTTTCTCGATACGCCGCTGATCCCAGAATTTGGTGAGGATCACGAACCAGCAGGCGAGCGACATCAACACCAATATGACCAGGATGGACATGGTCAGCTCGTCGGCCTGTTTGATGAATTGCATCACTCCGAAGGGATTGTCGACCGTCGCCGCGTCGTTGGTCATTTCATTGTCCTCGCGATGTTCAGTAGGTCAGACCACAGAAGTCGTAGTTACTATGACAGTTGTAGTAGTAGCGCACAAGCGGGTCTTGCGGTCCTACTACATGCGGCGTAGGCTCAACCACAGATTTAGTTAGGGGCCGGAACCTTGCCGTCGACCAAGCTCAGCAAATTGGAACTGACCATCATGGAAACGCTATGGACGCACGGTGCCTGCGCCATTCGCGAGATTCACGATGCGTTTCCGAAGCGCGGGCGGCCGGCTTACACGACGGTGCAAACCATGGTGTATCGCCTGGAAGCGAAGGAGATGGTCCGGCGAGCCAAGAAGATCAGTAACGCTCATATCTTCGAGGCCGTGATCACGCGTGAAGCGGCGGAAAGGCGGTTGATCGACGAGTTGCTCGGACTGTTCGGCGGGCGGGCGCAGCCGGTCATGGCGCACCTGATCGAGTCCGGCAAGCTCACCATGGGCGATATCAAAGAAGCCGAGAAGACCCTGCGTGAGCTGAATCGCAAGGACGATACCTGAATGATGGCCTTCATCGCGCAGCACCTGTGGCAATCGACGCTATTTCTGGTTGCGGCGTGGGTGCTCGCGCGAGCATGCCGGCGTAATTCCGCCGCGATTCGTTATTGGATCTGGTTCGGCGCGTCGGTGAAGTTTCTGGTGCCGTTCGCACTGCTGAAATGGTTGGGAGATTACGTCGGTCGCTCGTTGCCCGAGCCGCCGCCGGTCGATCCGGTCGTGATCGAAGTAGGCAATGCCATCTTCGTGCCGCCCGTTCCTCATGTCATCGACACCCTGGCGCCGCCGGTGCAAATCATTGTGGCGATCTGGGCGCTCGGTATAGCGATATTGCTGCTGCAATGGTTCCTGCAGTGGCGGGCTGTTCGCACGATGCTGAGCTCAGCCCCGCAGCTTGAGATGGATTTGCTGGTGCCGGCACATGTTACGCGGGGTGACCTGGGGCCGGGCGTCTTCGGTGTGTTCCGTCCGGTTGTGATTTTGCCGGACGCGGTTGTTCGAGAACTAAGCCCGGCGCAAATGCAGGCGGTGCTGGCGCACGAGATGTGTCACGTCCGACGTCACGACAATCTCACCGCCGCGATTCATAAATGTGTCGAGGTCGTGTTCTGGTTTCATCCGCTGGTGTGGTGGATCGGTGCGAATCTTCTGCGTGAGCGCGAGGCAGCGTGCGACGAGACGGTGATCGAAGAGGGCTATGAACAGGCCACCTACGCCGAATCAATCTTGAATGTTTGCCGACTCGGTGTGACCGCGCAGTTCGCGGGAATCGCAGCGTCGACGGGTGGCAGTCTCAAGGATCGGTTGATCTCGATCATGAGTGACCAGCGTGCATCGCCTATCGACCACGCACGCTTCGCATTGCTGTTCGTGGCAGCGACGTTAACTTGTTACGGTCCGATTGCGGCCGGCGTCGTTACCGGGGCGATTCGCGAAGCGAGTTACTCGGGTCCGATCACGTTCGATGCGGTTACGTTGCAACCTGCGAGTGCGGATTGGAGAAGTACGGACTTCGATGCAGAGGCCGGGAGTCTGTCGCTGAAGAATGTGTCGCTGCGTAATTTGATTTCGCTGGCCTATCCCTCGTCGCGAGTGAATTCCGATCCGGAGCTCATCGATCGTATTCACTACGACATCGAAGCACGTTGGCACGAGGCCGGTGGGGCGAGCGAACGGAACGTTTATCGTGAGCTGCTCAAGAGAATCTTGAGCAGCAATTCCAATTTGCAGCTGCACGTCTCGAAGCGTTAGCGATACTTCAATCCGGTGCCGGTGTTGAAGACGACGACACGATCCGTTGCTCGAATGTCGCCGCGTTCACGCAATGTTTGTAGCGCCGACCAAGCAGCGCCGCCCTCCGGGCAGACATCGATGCCGGATTTTGCGGCGAGCGATCGAGTAGCGGCGTCGGCGGCTTCGTCGCTGACCGTCACTGCGGTTCCATTCGACTCGCGCAGCACTCGCACGCAGATGAACCCGCCAATCGGGCTTGGAACGCGCAACCCATAGGCGTGTGTATGCGGATTCGGCCAAGGCTCCGTGCGGTCCTTGCCTTCGAGGAACGCTTTCGCGACCGGTGCGCAGCCTTCCGATTGCACGGAGACGAAGCGAGGGCGCTTGCCGGTGGGAATCCAACCCAGGCGTTCCATTTCGTCGAACGCTTTCCACATGCCGACGAGGCCCGTGCCGCCGCCGGTGGGATAGAGCACCCAATCCGGAATTTCGCCGCCGAATTGCTCGACCAGCTCGAACGCCATCGTCTTCTTGCCTTCGATGCGATAGGGCTCCTTCAGTGTCGAGACGTCGAATGTGTTCTTTGGTCCTTGCTCGCGCAGGAACTTCCCTGCGTCGGCGATGGTGCCGGCGACTCGATGAATGGTCGCGCCATACAACTCACATTCATCGAAGAAGGGCTTGGGTGTGTCTTGAGGCATGGCCACGGTGACCGGCAATCCGGCTCGTGCGCCGTAAGCGGCGAGGGCGCCGGCTGCGTTGCCTGCGGAGGGAGCGGCTAAGGCTTTGGCACCCAAATGCTTTGCCATCGAGACTGCGAGCGCCATGCCGCGAGCCTTGAAAGACCCAGTGGGGTTGCGCGACTCGTCCTTCACCCAGGCGTTACTTTCGACGCGCAGCAAAGGCGTCATGCCTTCAGCAAGCGACACCTCGTCGCCGGGCAATAACGGCAACAACTCGCGATAGCGCCAGAGCGTCGGCTCGCGCGACTTCAGGTCTTGAAGCGACAACTTCACCCGCGACAGGTCGTAATCGACACGCAACGGCAGCCCGCATTTCTGGCAGACAGTTAGCAATTCGCGCGGGTCGTGGGCGGTCTCACAGGCAAAACAACGAATTCCGGCAAGGTGGGGCGATAAACGAATGCTCATTCAGGACTCCGCTGGGTCTGGGCGCCATCCTAACCGGCGATGCCTGATGCAGCGCGCAAGAACAAGAAAATCCAGACACCAGGGCTCTGACGAATAGACCCTTCGGGAACTATCTCAGTCCGTGGATCGTCACCTTGTCGTGTAATTGCGACGAGGGTGCGCGGCCTTTTAGATCAATAAGTTAGACGCCAGCGTTAAATCGGCGCCGCGGCAAAGTGTCCGCGAATGGCGACTGAAAGGCCCTCACTACCGCTATCCCCGAATCGGCGGACAGCCTCAATGCCCTGATTTTGAAAGACCTTCCCGGCTTGGCACGGGAATTGTTATGTCTATACGGCATGCATCGCCAGCTTTCGGCCGGCGAATTCTCAGCGACTGATATCACTGTTCGATATCAAAGAGTTAGAGCGGTTTTCGCAAGTGCGGCGACCAGCTCGGATGGAGAACCATGCGCCGTATTAACTTTCCGGGGCTCGTCGTCGGTGTTGTGACCCTGACCGCCGTTCTGTTGGGTGGTTGCGGCGGCGGTGGCGGCGGATCGAGCACCGCGAACGCGAATGCGCCGGGCTCGGGCGGCAACGTCGCGCCGACGATTTCCGGAACGCCGACCTCAAGCGTCGTGGTGGGGCAGGCGTATAGCTTCCAGCCCTCGGCCGCCGATGCGAACGGCGATCAACTCACTTTCAGTGTGGCCAACCTGCCGGGTTGGGCGACGTTCAACGCGTCGACGGGCCGTATCACCGGCACTCCCACCGCTACTCAAGTCGGTTCTTACAGCAACATCACTATTAGTGTGTCGGATGGCACGGCGAACGCCGCGCTCGCAGCCTTCGCTATTGCCGTGAACGATATGGGTACCGGCACCGCGACCTTGTCGTGGACACCGCCCACTTCGAATTCGGATGGCACCACACTCACCAACCTGGCGGGATTCCAAGTGCGTTACGGCCGCACCGCTGGCAACCTGGATCAGACGATCCGCGTGGACAACCCGTCGATCAATCGTTACGTGGTGGAGAACCTTGCCACTGGGACCTGGCACTTCGCGGTGGTCGCGGTGAACAGTGCCGGTGTGGCGAGCTCGTTGTCGAACGCGAGCAGCAAGACGATTTCGTGATTTTCGATGGCGCCCGGTGAGTCCGGGCGCCCGGTCGAGACGGCTTTGTCGAAAGGACCTCGGTCGCTTTCCAGCAGAAAACAACTAGTCCTCTTCCGTCTCCATCTGCGACTGGCAGTAATTCTGAATGCCGACGCGCTTGATCAATTCGAGCTGCGTTTCCAGCCAGTCGATGTGCTCTTCTTCCGATTCCAGGATGTCTTCAAACAGCTCGCGCGACACGTAATCGGAGACCTGTTCGCAATCCGCGATCGCCTGCCGCAAATCGGGATGCGCCTGCATTTCCAGCTTCAGGTCGCAGTTCAGCGCTTCTTCGACGTTCTCGCCGATCAGCAGCTTGCCCAGGTCCTGCAGGTTTGGCAGGCCGTCGAGGAACAAAATGCGCTTGATGAGCTTATCCGCATGCTTCATCTCGTCGATGGATTCTTTATAGGTGTACTCGCCGAGTTTCTTCAGGCCCCAGTGCTCGAACATGCGGGCGTGTAAAAAATACTGGTTGATTGCCGTCAACTCGTTTTTGAGGACGTTATTGAGATGGCGCAATACAGTTGCGTGCCCTTGCATTTGGACTCCTGGCCGAACGTGAAGGGCGGGATCTTGGCGGAGCCGCTCGGAACGAGGCAACTACGCGAAGCGAAGCGGGGAATATAGGGAAGACGAAAGCGAGAATTACCGCGAGAATACGCGGCCGCGATCAAGCGGCGCAGGGACGATTCGCGGATTCGATATGAGTCTCAATAACTTCTCGCGCAGAATCCTCGCATCGGCCGCAGCAGCTGGCGACCGGCAACTGCAGCTGCACTTCGTACAGCGAACCGGCGCCGCGATCCACGACTTCGCGGATCTGGCGATCACTGATGGCGTTACAAAGGCAGACGTACATGGTGCTTGAAGCCGACCCGGAAGCTGCGTGGATTGGCTATCATGTAAATACAAATGCGAATGATTGTCAATTGGTCCGATCAAGAAGATGGGGCGGACATAGATAGAGATGAGGGTCCGGATTTGACAGTAGCCCCTGTGACTGCCTTCACGCGGCAGTGCAGGGGATCTGACTAGACTTACGGCCGCTGGCGTGCGGCTGGGAGTTTGCGCTCAATTCACCGGCTAAGACCGACACAACTAGTAAGCGAATAAGGCATAACGTCGCGTGGCGATTCGAATTTTCCAACATTACTGGCACCTTCACCTGGCGCTGCTCGCGGTGATCGAAGGCGTCATCTTCTTTCTGTCCCCCTATGCGGCGGCCACCTTGCGCTTCAATTCGCAATCTCTGGCCGAAGAGATGCTCGGCCCGATGTTGCCGCGTGGCCTGGTGTTCGCGGGGGTGCTGTTCGTCAGCTTGGCGGCGATGGGGTTGTACAACTCGCGTCAGCGATCACGTCTTGCTGGCTTGATCGCACGCGTTGCCGCCAGCGTGTTCGGCGGCGGTATGTTCATCACCATCCTTTTCTATCTCTTCCCGACCTTGCATATCGGTCGCGGCGCGCTGTTGCTCAGCCTTGCAACTGCATTCGGCGGTTCGGTGATCGCGCGTGTGGTGTTCGACACGCTCGTTGATGAGGAGATCTTCAAGCGTCGTGTGCTCGTGTATGGGGCAGGTCGTCGTGCCGTGAGCATTGCCCGTTTGCGCCGTCGGTCGGATCGACGCGGTTTCGCAGTCGTCGGTTTTGTGTCCGCGGAAGGGGACGAAGGTGCCGATGTTCCTCAAGCCGAAAGGCTGCCCACGACGGTCGATCTGCTGACGCTGTGTGAAAAACATCGCGTCGACGAAATTGTGGTGGCGATGGACGACCGTCGACGTCGCTTCCCGATGGAGCAGTTGCTCGAATGCCGCCTGGAAGGCGTCGAGATCCTGGAGCTGGTGTCGTTCCTGGAGCGCGAGACCGGCAAGGTGCGCCTGGATATTCTCAATCCCAGCTGGATGATTTTCTCGGAAGGCTTCCGGCAGGGGCGCATTCACGACACGCTGGAACGCTTGTTCGACATCATCGCCAGCCTGGTGTTGCTCGGCTTGGCCGCGCCGCTGATGATTGCGACGGCCTTGGCGATCAAGATCACTGAAGGTCCGCGCGCCTCGATCTTTTATCGCCAGGTACGCGTTGGCCAATACGGGCGGCCGTTCCGTCTGCTCAAGTTCCGCAGCATGCGTGAGGACGCGGAGAAGGATGGCAAGGCGCAGTGGGCACAGAAGAACGACAGCCGGGTGACGGCGATTGGCGCGTTCACTCGATTAACGCGCATCGACGAGTTGCCGCAAATTCTGAACGTGCTTCGCGGCGAGATGAGCTTCGTCGGCCCGCGCCCGGAGCGCCCGGAGTTCGTCGAACAACTCGAAGAGAAAATTCCTTACTACCGCGAACGCCACACCATCAAGCCGGGCATCACCGGTTGGGCGCAGCTTTGTTATCCGTACGGCTCCTCCGAGCAGGACGCCACCGAGAAACTGCAATACGATCTGTTCTATGTGAAGAATCACAGCCTGCTGTTCTACCTGGCGATCCTGGTACAGACAGTGGAGGTGATCGTGTGGAGAAAAGGCGCGCGTTGAGAACCGCTGCATGAATGCGTTCGGCATTGCCAGTTATGGCATCGCGGCGCTGAGCTTCCTGGTGCTGACCCTACTGCTGATCACGGCCTGGCGTGGTCGGCAACAGGGTGCGCACCTGATCCTGGCGAGCGCGATGACGACGATTTGGGCGACGGTGCTCGCGGCCCAGAGCTACACCGGCACAGTCCCCGTCCTGGTGATTTACCTCGCCGAGTCGCTTCGCGGCGGCATGTGGCTGTTAGCTTTGCTCGCAGTGGCTGGCGTTGCGGCGCCAAGACCGCTGGCGATGGTCTCTCGTGGGCTTTGCATTGTGTTGTTGGTCGCGGCGGTGATCTTGCCGGTGCTGGAGCATCTCGGCATCGCGGTGATCAATCCCACGCTGCTGTTATCGCGCGCCGGCCTCGCCTTGTCGCTGCTCGGGCTGATCCTGCTCGAACAGATCTATCGCAACTCGTCCCAAGCAGCGCGTTCTTCGCTGAAGTATTTCATCATCGGCGTCGGCACGCTGTTCGCGTACGACCTGTTCCTATACTCGCAGACCGAGTTACTGCGCGCCGTGTCGATCGATGCGTGGACCTCGCGAGGCATCTTGAATGCGTTCGCGATGCCGCTAATCGCAATCGCCGCGCGCCGCAATCCCGAATGGTCGCTCGACGTGTTCGTCTCTCGTCAGATCGTGTTCTACAGCACAAGCGTGCTGGTGATCGGCGCGTATCTCACGGTGATGGCCATCGGCGGCTTCTATGTGCGGGAGATCGGCGGCGCCTGGGGCAACGTCGGGCAGATCGTCTTCTTCGCCGGCGCGGTGGTCGTGCTTGCGAGCTTGGTGACATCGGCAGCATTGCGACGTCATGCTCGCGTGTTCATTAGCAAGCATTTCTATCGCAACAAGTACGATTACCGCGTCGAGTGGCTGCGCTTCATCAGCACGCTGTCGAGCACCGACGAAGAAGATGTAGGTCGCACGGCTGTACGCGCGATGGCGCAGATCTTTGCAAGTCCGGGCGGCATGCTGTTTCTTCGCGACGAAACAGGCCGCAAGTTTCTGCCGTACGCGGCTTGGCCCATGCATGTTGACAGCCTGTCGTTGCCGGCGAGCATGGCCGCGGACGAGGACTTGCCGGTGTTCCTGGCGCGCACGCAGTGGATCATCGACACCCAGGAGTTTCGGCGCACGCCGGATTTCTACGGCAATCTAGCGATGCCGAAGTGGCTGCTGGATCATCCGGAGCTGCGCATCGTGTCGCCGCTATTGCAGCTCGACCGCCTAGTAGGCTTCGTGGTTTTGTACGACCCGCCGCCGCCGTTCGAGCTGACGTACGAAGATCGCGATCTGTTGAAGACGCTCGGCCGGCACGTCTCGACGCACATCGCGCAGCACGATGCCGACCGCCGCCTGGCCGAGAGTCGTCAGTTCGAGGCATACAACCGGCTGACCGCGTTCATGATGCACGACCTGAAGAACTCGGTCGCGCAATTGAAGCTCATCGTCGCCAACGCGCAGCGCCACAAGCACAATCCCGAGTTCATCGACGACGCGATCGGCACCATCGCGAACACCGCCGAGCGCATGACTAAACTGATCGAACAATTGCGCGGCACGAATTCGGCGGATAAACATGTCACAGCCGACTTGCGCGAGTTGGCGCAGCAGGCAGTATCGCGGTGTACTCATCGTGCGCCGGTGCCGGTGCTGCATCCCGGCGCTTCGATACCGGTGGTTGCGAACGCCGAGCGCCTCGCGATGGTCATAGAGCACATCATTCGTAACGCGCAGGACGCGACTCCGGAAACGGGGGCGGTGTCGGTGAGCGTCGGACAAAACGGTCGCGAGGCCCAGCTGATCGTGGAAGATAACGGGTCCGGCATGGACGCGGACTTTCTGCGGAACCGCTTGTTCCGCCCCTTCGACAGCACCAAAGGGTCGAAGGGCATGGGTATTGGGGCATACCAGGTACGCGAATACATCCGTTTGCTGGGGGGTGACGTGGAAGTGCAGAGCAGTCCCGGACAGGGAACGCGCTTTGCCGTTAGCCTCCCGTTTTCGGGCCAGACCATGGACGCGCCCGTCGCCGACAACGCGGTGGCGGGTTGATTTAGATCCGGGAGAAGAATGTCGTGAGCGAAGACAAGCCGAAACTCCTGATCGTGGAAGACGATCTGGGGCTGCAAAAACAGCTCAAGTGGTGCTTCGACGAGCATGAAGTGCTGATTGCCGGCACGCGTGCCGAGGCGCTGGCTCAGTTGCGCAGATTCGAGCCGCCGGTGGTGCTGCAGGACCTGGGTCTGCCGCCCGATCCGGAAGGTGTGAACGAGGGCATGCAGACGCTGCGCGAAACGCTCAGCCTCGCGCCGGGCACCAAGGTGATCGTGGTCACCGGCAATAACGATCGCGACAACGCGGTGCGCGCCGTTTCCCTCGGTGCCTACGATTTCTATCAAAAGCCCGTCGATACCGACGTGCTGCGGCTCATCGTGAGTCGCGCTTTCCATATTCACGCGCTCGAACAGCAGAACCGCCAGTTGCAGGAAACGCAATTCACGGCGCCCTTCGAAGGCATGATCGCGACCGACGATTCCATGCTGAAGGTCCGACGCATGATCGAGAAGGTCGCGCCGGCCGACGTGTCGGTGCTCATTCTCGGCGAGAGCGGCACGGGTAAGGAGCTGATCGCGCGCGCCGTTCACAAACAGAGCGTACGTCGCGATGGCAAGTTCGTGGCCATCAATTGCGCGGCCATTCCCGAGCAACTGCTAGAAAGCGAGTTGTTCGGTTACGAGAAGGGCGCTTTCACCGGCGCAGTGAAACAAACGATCGGCAAAGTCGAGCTTGCAAGCGGCGGCACGCTGTTCCTGGACGAAATCGGCGACATGCCGATTGCGCTGCAGGCCAAGCTGCTGCGGTTCCTGCAGAACCACGTGATCGAACGGGTCGGCGGTCGGCAGGAGATTCCGGTCGACGTGCGTGTCGTGTGCGCGACCAACAAGGATCTGCAGCAGCTGATCATCGAGCAGCGCTTCCGTCAGGATCTGTTCTTCCGCATCGGTGAAGTCACCATCGATGTTCCACCTTTGCGTGAACGGCGTGGCGCGGCGACGGTGCTGGCCCACGCGATGTTGCGTAAGTTCGGCGGCATGCATGGTCGTCCGAAGCGCGGCTTCACTGAGGAAGCGGCGGCGGCGCTCGAAGCCTATTCCTGGCCCGGCAACGTGCGGGAGCTGGAGAACCGCGTGAAGACGGCGATGATCATGGGCGAAGGCTCGCTGCTCACTGCCGAGGATCTGCATTTGAAGGAGAGCGTGAACGGCGAGTTGCTGTTCAATCTCAAGGAAGTGCGCACGCGCGCCGAGCGGCAGGCGATCCGCCAGGCCTTGTCGATTACGGAAGGGAACATCTCACGCACTTCCGAGTTGCTGGGCGTGAGTCGACCGACCCTCTACGATCTCATGGACAAGTACGGAATCGCGCATTGACATGGAAACGCCGGGATTGTCGTCGTTGCAAATGACGACGGTCGCCGGACGCATGCCGGTGGCTAGGATTCAAAACCTACGGGCGCTCGGCGCGATCGCTTTGGTCGTGTTGGGCTTCGTGTTGTTCTGGCCGACGACCCTGTCGCTGGTCGAGCAGTGGGAAGACACAGTCCGTCGCACCTACACGCACGGTTATTTGATCGTCGCGCTCACGCTCTGGCTGCTATGGCGGAATCGAAGCTCGTGGGCGCGAGTCGAGCTGCGGCCGAGCGTGCTTGCATTCGTCGCTGTCGTCGCAGCAAGTATCGTGTGGCTGATCACGTATCGCGCCGGCGTTCGCATTGCGCATCAAGCATTGCTGCCTTTAATGATCTTTGGCGCATTCACTGCGTGCTACGGATACGCCGCGGCCCGACGCAATCTGCTGCCGTTTGGATTTCTCTACTTCGCGGTTCCGCTGTGGGACGCAATCAATCCGCTGTTGCAATCCGCGTCCACGTTTGCGGTTCGGATGTTGCTGCGAACCGTGGGCATTCCGGCTTATTTCTCCGGCAACACGTTCACGTTACCGGCGGGATCGCTCGAAATTGCCGGCGGCTGCAGCGGTCTGCACTTCTTCATCGTCGGCGTCGCCATCGCTGTGTTGTACGGCGAGCTGAATCGCGACTCTCTGCGCACCCGAGCGAAATTGGTCGTGCTGGCAGCGGTGCTGGCGATGCTCACCAACTGGATTCGAATCTTCATCATTGCAGTGGCAGCGCATGTCACTGACATGCAGCACTACCTTGTGCGCGAGGAGCACTACAGCTTCGGCTGGGTGATGTTCGTCGGCACCATGGTCATTTTCTTCTTGATCGTGCGTCGCTGGCCGGTGCAGCCGGAGCCGCCGGTCGATGCGAGCGCGACGTCCCCGCAAACCGGTGCGATTGCATGGAATGGCGCAGCCATGGCGTTAGCAAGCCTGCTGATCGCGCCCACGTGGTTGATGGCGGACAACAATGTCGCCGCCCTCGAATCGGTACCTGAAGTGATGCCAGCCCGCGTGACAGGCTGGTCGACCGAGTCGCTGACTCATGGCAACTGGCAACCTGTGTTCATCGGTGCCGATGTCTTGCAGAAAGCCGCGTTTGCCAAAGATTCCCAGACCGTCGAAGGCTTCGCGGCCATCTATGCGGATCAGCATCAAGGCAAAGAGCTGATTGGGTTCAACAACTCCGTGCTTGGCGAGTCGATGACTGTGAAACGCCGTGCGACCAGCGCGGGAACAGGCCCGTGGACCGAGATGGAAGCGGCAGACTGGCGAGGGGATCGTTGGCTGCTGTGGTACGCCTATCGACTGGATCAGCAGTGGTACGCGCGGACATTGCCCATGCAGGTTCAATATGGCGTTCGCTCGCTCACGTCGGCGCCGTTGTCAGCGATGGTTGCGTTCAGGACACGTTGCGCTGGCGAAGATTGCTCGGCGGCGCGTGAAAGATTGCGGGAATTCACGGCGAGCATGAAAGCCGGCGTGTAATCGGAGCACATCAATAATGTACAAAATGATTTCGCGCCTCCGAGCGCTGGCCGTTGGGGGATTGCTCGCCTGCGTGATGCTTGCGAGCGGGGGCTGCGACTTTCTGGTCAGTCCCAAACAGCGTTATGAACGCGCTGAGTCGTTGGTCGCCGATGGCGAGTATCGCCGCGCGCTGGTCGAATTAAAGAACGCGCTTCAGAAAGAACCGGAGTTGCATGAAGCCCGGGCGTTGCTCGCGGCTGTTGCGCTTTGGCTAGGTGATCCGGCATCTGCCCAAACCGAGCTGGATCGATTGCCGAAGATACCGGGCGACGATCCGCACGCCGACCTGCGGATCAAAATCGATCTGGCACAGGGGCGCTTCCCGGCCGCGCTGGACAAGTTGGCTTCACCGCCAAGCACGATCAAACCAGCCCGCGTTCAGCTTTATCGAGGGCTGGCATTACAAGGTATCGGTAACACGCCCGAAGCTCAGGAAGCATTTCGAGCAGCAGCGCAGCTCGATCCAGCGATGCTTGAAGCGCAGGTCGGCATCGCCGAGACCATGGCGGCTCGCGGCGACCTTCCTGGAGCGTTGGCGTTGGCCACGAAACTCACGGAGCAACATCCGCAAACGGCGCTTGCGTGGTATTCGCAAGGTGCATTGCTCGCGCGCAGCAGCCAGAACGAAGCGGCTCAAGCGGCGCTGGTGAAAGCGAGTCAGTTGGCATCCAAACAATTGGAAGTGCCGCGCCAGGCGTCGTTATTGTCCACGCTGATTGAAATGCAGCTGGCTGCTCGCAACCTCGACGGCGCACGTGCGAATCTCGACGTGATGAATCGCCTCGTCTCGGGTTCTCCGTTAGCTGCATTGATGGCTGCGCGCATCTCGATGGCGGCAAACGATTACGCAGGCGCTGCGAGTGGCTTGCGCCGATTGGTCAATGCAGCTCCGCAATTCACTCAAGCTCGTTATCTGTTGGGCGTGGCGCTGGTCGCGCAGGGCAATCTCGAACAGGCGAGTCAGGAGCTGAATCAAGTCGTCGAACAGGTACCGCAGAATCTGGAAGCGCGCCAGCTGCTCGCTCAAGTCCGTATGCGACTGCAGGACCCCGATGGAGCCCTGCGAGTGCTGGTGCCAGCCATCGAGGCGAACGCGGACAACTCGCGACTCACAGCGATGTTCGAAGGCGTTCGTAATCAAGCAGGCGCCGATCGCGAAACCATCGAGACCCTGGAAAAGGCACTCGCAGACTCTCCGAACAGCCGCGGATTACAGATGCAATTGGCGAGTTCGTATCTGCAGGCCTCACAGCCAGCGAAGGCGGCGGCGTTGTTGCGTCGAATGGATGCTAGCCAGAAGGCCGATCCGCGCCGCGAGTCGTTGTTGCTACAGGCGATCACGTTGTCGGAAGGGCCGGGAGCAGGTCGTACTCAAGTGCAAACGATGCTGGCGGCGCACGGCTCCGATCCGTCGATCGTGAGCATCGCTGCCGGTTACTACGCGCGAGTTGGAGAAACCGATAAAGGTCGCGCATTGCTGACCGATGCGTTGGCCAAGAGCCCGAAGCAGCCTGAGTTGTTGTTCGCGTTGGCCCGAGTGGAATGGACGGCCCGGCGCGGAGACGCGGCGAGGGCAGCTTTGCAGAAGCTCATCGACATCGATCCGACGAACGTTCCGGCGCAGCTCACATTGGTCGAGCTCGATCTGGCGCAAGGAAATACTTCGGGCGCGGTGACTCGTTTGGAGTCGGTGCATCAGGCGAATCCCAAAGCCGTGGAACCGCCGTTACTGCTCGCTCGTTTGGCGCTGGCTAAAGACGATGCCAAACGGGCGGATGGTTTCATCAAGTCCGCGTTACAAGCGGCGCCGAAGCGAGCGGACGTATTGAACTCAGCGGGTTTGTTGTATCTGGAAAGCGGTCGCTTCGATCAAGCGCTCGCGCTGTTTCAGGAAGGCACGGCTGCCGACGCGACGAATGCCGTGCTGTGGCTGAACCTGGGCCGGTCGCAATTGGGATTGAATCAACGTGGCCAGGCGCGAGAGTCATTGCAGAAGGCGCTGAACCTGCAGCCGGAGTGGCTACCTGCGGTCGGCGCGCTGTCCTTCCTCGAAGTTCAGGAAGGCAACGGCGCGGCCGCATTAAGTCGTCTCAATGCCTTGAAACAAACTCACCCGAACAACGCCGCCGTGCTGGCGCTTGAAGGCGAAGTTTATTTAGTGCTGCAGAAATATGCCGAAGCCTCGCAAGCGTACGAAGCTGCCTCGAAGATTCGTCCCGCGCCGGAGCTGGCGACCAAGATCTATCAAGCGCGCATGGCGGGCAGGCTGCCGAAGCCGCTGGAGCCGATGGAGCAGTGGGCGAAAGAACATCCAGACAACGTCGGTTTTCGAAACATGCTGGCCGACGCGTACATCAAGACCGGTGACATGCGCCAGGCGGCCGAGCAATACCAGCAGATTTTGCAGCGTCAGCCGAAACATATTCCGTCGCTGAACAATTTAGCCTGGCTGTATTACGAAATGGGCGATACACGCGCGTTGCCCACTGCCCGAGAGGCCTATGCACTCGCGCCGCAGTCTGCTGCGATCATGGATACGCTGGGCTGGATTCTGGTGCGGTCGGGGCAGGTAGCGGAGGGATTGCCGTTGCTGGAGAAGGCAGCCTCGCCGGCGAATGCACCGGCCGAGATCAAGTATCACTACGCGGCCGCATTGGCGCGTTCCGGCGCGAAGGACCGGGCGAGGGAGCAACTCACGCAGCTGCTGGGAACTCAGGCTTTGTTCGACAGCCGTGCCGAGGCTCAACAGCTGTTGGTCGAATTAGGAGCGCGGTAACCGCTCGTCAACCGTGTCAAGCGCGCGCTACGTCACGGTTTGGCGGGGATTCCCGCGGATTTCGGTACTTTTCTGATAGGCTTGCGGCGCTGTGATGGAGACATGACAGCAGCCGGACTGCGTGGCCTGCCACCTTTCACTTTGTGATGAATCGGATGCAGAAGCATTTTTCGGCGCTCAACCTCGCGGCCTTATTGACGATTCTCTGGACCGCGCTGGCTTGGGGCCAACAAACGACGCCCGCTACTCCCCGTCCCACGCCGGGCAATTCGCCACCCACCGCCGCCGGAAGTGTCAACCCCGCCGACAGTCAGACGCCGCAGATGGCGGCCAGCACGGTCGCGCCCGACTACCGCATCGGCCCCGGCGATACCTTACAAATTTTTGTGTGGCGCAACTCGGAGCTGACTCAAAGCGTTCCGGTGCGTCCCGACGGCAAGATTTCCACGCCGCTGGTCGAGGACATGGTGGCGGTCGGCAAAACGCCTTCGCAGCTGGCCCGCGATATCGAAAGGGTGCTGGGCGAATACATTCGCTCGCCGCAAGTCAATGTGATCGTCACCAACCCGGTGAGCGCTTTCAGCCAGGTGAAAGTGATCGGGCAAGTCACCAATCCGCAGTCGCTGCCGTATCGCGAGGGCATGCGTGTGCTGGATGCAATTCTCGCCGCCGGCGGGCTCACGGAGTTCGCGGCGGGCAATCGCGGCAAGATCGTCCGCAAGGTCGATGGCAAGGACACGGAGATCAAGGTCAAGTTCGAAGACCTGGTGAACAAGGGCGCGATGAAACACAACCTCGAATTGAAGCCGGGCGATGTGATCGTCGTACCGCAGTCGTTCTTCTGAGCTCTTTATGCAGGCATTGATCGAACAAGTATTGAACGAGCTGCGCGGTGCGTGGCGATTCCGCCGTTACGCGCTGGCCGTGGCATGGGGCGTATGCTTGTTCGGATGGTTCGTGGTCTACGCGATCCCGGACACGTATCAATCGAGCGCGCGCGTGAACGTCGATACTCGCACGGCGCTCGGCAGCGTCGTCGACGGCTTGGTCGTGAAGGTCGATGTCGAAGCGCAATTGAACCTGGTGCGCCAGACCTTGCTCGGTCGCGCAAATCTCGAAAAGGTGGCGCAGCAGGTCGGTCTCGATGTCACGGCTCGCACCGGTCCGGAACGCGAGGCGCTGTTGAATAGCATCATGTCTCGTATCGAGATCGCGCTGGAGCCGCCGCTGACTCGCGATCCGCGCATCCCGAATACTTTGTTTCGAATCACGTTTACCGATCACGATCGCGCGACCACGTTGAAAGTCGTCGACGTGTTGTTGAATTCGTTCGTGGAAGACACCATGGGTTCGGACCGCACCGGCACCGCGTTGGCGCAACGTTTCTTGCGCGAACAGTTGAACGACTACGGTCGCCGGCTCGCCGAAGCCGAATCGCAGCTGGCGGAGTTCAAGAAAAAGAACGTTGGCCTCGTGCCCGGCAACGAAGGCGGATATTTCGAGCGTCTCACCACCGAAATCCAGGAAGTGAAGCGTTTGCAGAGTGCCCTGACTCAGGCGAACAGCCGTCGCGCGGAGTTGCAGCGTCAGCTGCGCGGCGAAACGCCATTCGTGCCGCAGGGTGACTCGGGCAGCACGCCCAGCAATGGCGTCGTCGGTCCGCAGGACACTGCAGGTCGCATCCAGGAGGCACAGGCTCACCTGGACGACTTGCTGTTGCGTTACACGGAAAGGCATCCGGAAGTGATCGCGACCAAGGAAACGCTCGACGCGTTGAAGGCGCGTCAGCAAGAAGAGCTGGCGGCGCTACGTCGTGGCGATCCAGGTGCAGCGGCGCTGTCGGGTGCGACCAGCAATCCTGTGTATCAAGGCATTCAAACGCAATTGAACCAGGCCGAGGTCGCCATCGCGGAGTTGCGTACTCAGCTCGCGGACCGTCAACGTAACGAAGCGGATTTGCGCCGCCTGGTCGATACGGCTCCCGAGGTCGAAGCGGAATTCGCGCGCCTCACGCGCGATTACACTGTCACCAAGACCCAATACAACAATCTGCTGGAGCGCCTGGAAAAGGCGCGCCTGTCCGGCGATGCCGAGCAGACCGGTGTGGTGAAATTCAACATCGTCGATCCGCCGAGCGCCGGCTTCAAACCGATCTTCCCGAATCGTCCGCTGTTCCTGTTCGCTGTGCTGATCGTCGGCCTCGGTGCCGGCGCTGGCGTGGCGTACCTGATGCACATGATGCGGCCGGTGTTTGCGACCAGCCGTTCGCTGGCGGACATGACGGGTCTGCCGGTGCTGGGTTCGGTGACTCGCAGCTGGGTGGAGAAATATCGGGCTCAGTTGCGTCGGGGCGTGTTGCGATATTCGTTCGCTTCGGGGCTGCTGTTCGTCGCGTTCATCGTGGTCGTCATTGTGCGGGAGCCCGGTGCGCGGTTCCTGCGTCAGATGCTGAGCTAAGGGTAGGTAGCGATGAGTCTCGTCGAACGAGCACTGAAAAAGATCCAGGAGTCGCGCGCCCACGGGCCGCAGACTTCGGCTGCGCCTGTGCAGGCGGGAAGTTCGTCTCACACGATCCCGCTACAGCAGACCCGTGCCACCCCTGCCACTCCGCCATCCGCCGCACACCAAGCGACGCGAGTGAGCGCGGTGCCGACACTGGAGCCGTTGCGTCCAGCCCGTACCGTTCATATCGATCGCGATGGCCTGCGTCACGCGGAATTGTTGCCGCCGTTGAGTCAGGAGCGTCAGCTCGCCGGCGAGTATCGCCAGATCAAACGTCCGCTGATCGCGAACGCGCTGGGTCGCGGCGTTCCAAAACTCCCGAACGGTCACCGCATCATGATCGCGAGCGCCATGCCGGGCGACGGCAAGACGTTCACCAGCATCAATCTCGCGCTGTCGTTCGCGCAGGAAAAAGATCTATCGGTCGTGCTCATCGATGCCGATGTCGCCAAGGCACATTTGAGCCGTGTGCTCGGCGTGGAAAACGAGACGGGCCTGATGGATCTGCTGCACGACGAGCAGATCGATCTTGAGTCGGTGATATTGCCCACCGACGTGCCGGGCCTGAGCATCCTGCCGGCTGGCAAAGCGGTCGAGACCGCGACCGAATTGTTGTCGAGCGCGCGCATGGAGCACCTTGCGAGCCAGATCAGCGCACGCGATCCCAAGCGCATCGTGTTGTTCGATTCGGCACCACTGTTGATCACCAGCGAAGCCATGGCGCTCGCCAGCGCCGTCGGCCAGATCGTGATGGTGGTGCGTGCCGGCGTGACGCCGCAAAGCGCGGTGTTGGATGCGATTGAACTTCTGGGCGAAGGCAAGTCGGTCGGTTTGGTGTTGAATCAAACCGATGAGCAGGTTCGTCCCGGTTATTACTACCAGTACTACGGTCACAAGGATGGCGATCGGGCCGACGATACGGTCGACACCCAGGATGTCCGGCGCGGCGACGGCGGCTGACACGGCCACTTGTACTGATTGGGCTCGGGCAAAGATCACTAAAAAATACCGCGGACCAGGCAGGCGCGGTAACCAAGAAGGGCGAGGGTTCATGGCACGAGCGCTACAAAGTTGGGTTGTGGCCCCGGCTGCAGCCGGCTTCATTGCATTGCCGGCCATCGCCGGCATCATTTCATTGACCGTGAGCGCTCCGGCGCGTGCGGATCTCACCGGCGTTGCCGAAGCCGGCGTCGGATATTCCGACAACATTGGCCGTGTGCCCGCCAACGAAACAGACGAAACCATCGGCACCCTCGGCGTGGAGCTGACCTGGGCCGAGCGTTCTCGCCGAATCCGAGGCGACGCCGACATCGATCTGTCGTATTTCGAATATATGGACAACACCTATGACAGCGAGGTGTTGGGCACGGCGAACGGCACCTTGGGGCTGGCGATCGTGCCGGAAACATTGCAGTGGGTGTTCCAGGATTCCTTCGGCCAGGCGCAATCGGATCCGTTCGCGCCGTCGACGCCGGAGACGCGCGAGAACCTGAACTATTTTTCGACCGGGCCGGATCTCACGGTGCGGCTCGGCTCGACCGGATTCGGACGCTTGTTCGGCCGCTGGTCGACGACGGCTTACGAGCGTAGTCCGCTGGACGCGGACCGTACGACCGGCGGTGTTGCATTCGGACGTCGCGCTTCGCCGCGCAGCGAAGTGAGTTTGAACGCGGTGACCGAAAGCGTGGATTTCGATCAAGCGATCAACACCGACTTCGATCGCGATAGCGTGTATGTCGGTTGGAATCTGGATGCTTCGCGGACCGTGATCGATGCTCAGGTGGGTTACACCTGGCTGCAGCGTGACGGCGCGGACCAGACCGGCAACGCGTTAGTGAATGTGGTCGTGACACGCGATCTCACCGCATCGTCGGTGTTGGCACTGACGTTGGGAACGCAACTCGGCGACGCCGGCGATTCGCTGCGCACCGAGCTGCAGGGTGGTGTTGTGGGCGGCGGCGGTTCGCAAATCACGGCGACGGCCGATCCGTTCGAGAATCGGGTGGTTTCGCTGGAGTGGCGTTATCTGCGCGGGCGCAATGGTTTTTCGCTCGGCGCGTCCTGGAACAAAGACGACTACGAAACGCAGCGGCAGTTGAATCGCAAGCGTATGGCGTACACCGCATCGTTGACGCGCCAGTTGGCGACCACGCTCGATTTCGAACTGCTCGGCACGTTGGAGCACGAGGATTTCGACACGCTGACCGTCGACGCCGACGAGCTGCGAATGCAGGCGCTGCTGAACTGGCGAGCCTGGCGCACGATGGGCATTCGGTTGAGCGCCGAACGTTACGATCGCGATACATCGAACGGCACCGGCGAGTACGAGGAGAATCGAGTGTTCCTGACTTTGGCTTATTACTGGGGCGCCGCGGACGCTACGAGACGCTGATGAATCAATTGCACGCCAACGCAATGACAGTGGATGTCGAAGATTACTTCCACGTTTCGGCGCTGGCCGAGGTGATTCGTCGCGATCAGTGGGATCGCATGGAATATCGGGCCGAAGCCAGCACCAACCGGTTGCTGGAGCTGTTCGGCAAGCAAGGCATTCGTGCAACATTTTTTGTCCTCGGCTGGGTCGCAAAGCGCTCGCCCGAGCTGATCAAGCGCATCCACGCGGCCGGTCATGAAGTGGCCTGTCACGGGCTGACGCACGAGCTGGTATATCGACAGACGCCGGAAGTGTTTCGTCAGGAAACGCGCGAGTCCAAAGCATTGTTGGAAGATCTGATCGGTGCACCCGTGCTGGGCTATCGTGCCGCGAGTTATTCGATCACCGCGCAGTCGCTATGGGCGATCGATATTCTGTGCGAGCTGGGATTTCGCTACGATTCCAGCATCTTTCCGATCGCGCACGATCGCTACGGTATTCCGGGCGCTTCGACGCGGCCGGGATTGATGCATGCGAAGAACGGCGCCAGCATTGTCGAGTTTCCGTTGTCGACCGCGCAGTTGCTCGGTCGGCGCGTGCCGGTGGCCGGCGGCGGTTATTTCCGTTTGCTGCCGTACTGGTTCACCCGCTGGGGGCTGCGTTCCATCAACGAGCGCGACAACCAGCCGTTCATTTTTTATTTGCATCCTTGGGAAATCGACGCCGAACAGCCGCGCTTCAATGCCAGCTGGCTGTCGCGATTCCGTCATTACACCAACCTGGATGTATGCGAAGCGCGCCTGGCGCGCTTGATCGGCGAATTCAAATTCACCACAGTCAGGGAAGTACTCCGTTCGCAGCTCGATGCCGCTCAAGTGGGCGGTCTCGCGGCGGCCTCGGTGTGACGTGGTGAGCAGCCATAGCGGGGGCTTTGGCGTATGTTACTTAAGGGTGGCGAATAACTTTCCAACTCGCGCCACGTGGGTGCATGGCGATGCGTTCTGTTGTTCCAACGGCGGCAATGCCTTCGTTGCCGGTGGCGGTTGCCTTGAGGGGCAACGGCGTTG
>Ga0247784_1000107_pt1 | contig 28869 bp, 24 predicted proteins | sample UWRJL169409R5_FD_179909 | JGI IMG/M metagenome (GOLD analysis project Ga0247784, IMG submission 179909) | Plant litter microbial communities from Arlington Agricultural Research Station in Wisconsin, United States - UWRJ-L169-409R-5 | ecosystem: Environmental > Terrestrial > Plant litter >...
GCGGTCAGCATTGCTTCGGCGTCGGTGAGACGATTCGTTTCGAGCAATACTTCGCCGAGCAAGTGTTCCGCCGAGCACACGTACTGATGATCCGCGGGACGCGTTTTCGCCAGCGTGTCGAGCGAGTGACGCAGTTCTTGCTCGGCTTCCGGATACTTGCCTCGACGCATCAGCACCGCGGCGTAAGCAGTGCGGAAGTAGGGCGTGTAGCTGTGCTCCGCGCCCATGGCGTTGACCATGGAGCTCAGCGCTTCGGCGGCGAATTGTTCCGATTCGGCCAGGTGACCTTGCGCGCGACGAATCTGCGACAGCGAGTCGAGCACTTCGGCGACCTGGCGGCTGTTCGGACCGAACAGCACGCGCTGTTTCTCCAACGAGCTTTCGAACAGCTCACTGGCCTCGTCGACGCGATTCTGCATCAGCAATGCTTCGCCCAGCCGCGTCTCCGCGAGCACGCGATCGGGATGCAGATCCGGAGCAGTCAAACGGAAGATATCGACGGCCTGACGAGCAGCGCGCTCGACCGCGGGTGTGTCGTCCATCCACATGAAGACCAGCGACAGTTCGACCAGCACGACTGCGACTTCGTGATCGTTCGGGCCGCGTACCAAACGATTGAGTGCGAGACTCTGCTCGAACGAGCGGCGCGCACCGACGGTGTCGCCGAGTTGTTGTTCGAGGCGACCGCGATTGGTCAGCAGCGTGGCATACGTCGGCGTTTTCTGTTGGCCGATCTGTTCGCACAGTGCCATCGCTTCTCGGATCACTTTGCCGGAAGCTTCGAGATCGCCGAGCGTGCGTAACGTGACAGCGAGCTCGGACATGTCTTCGGCAGCGGCCAGGCCGCCGCCGTTCGGCATTTGACGGCGCAAGTGCACGGCGTCTTCCAGAAAGCTCAGCGAACGTTCCGGATCGCCGCTGCGACGAAACGCTCGGCCGATAGAAGCGAGCAGACGCGCACGGACTTCGGGGTTCATTCCCTTGTCGCCGCGGACCTGCTTGCCCGACGCTTCGAGCAGCTGGCGGGCGGTCTTTTCTTGACCGCGAGCGTCGTAAGGATCGGCGGCGGAGAACACGTCGAGCATGAATTCGGACACGGCCTGCGCCGATTTGCTCTCGTTCTCGGCCTTGTCGCGCTCGGCGGCGATGCGTTGCGCCTGGATCGACATCGCGATCGCGAAGCCGATGATCACGAGGATGAACAACAGGCCGGCCGCGACACCGAAGGTGTGACGGCGCACGAAACGTTGCGAGTAGTAGAGCCAGTTGCCCTGGCGGGCAACGACCGGCTCGGCCGAGAGATAGCGCCGCACGTCGGCCGCCAATTGTTCGACCGAGCCGTAGCGGTGTTGCGGCTCTTTGCGCAGGGCGCGCATCACGATCGAATCGATATCGCCGATCAGGCGCTTGTGCAGACGATCCGGCGAGGAGCTGCGGGCGAGGGCAATGGCCGCGATGCTCGATTCGCCTTCCTGCGGCTCGGCTTCGATGGCGCGTTTGACGGAGGTGCTCGGGCGCTGCGGATCGCTGATGCAAATCGAGCGTTCCAGTTCCAGCTGGCTCGCCGAGGTCGGCACCGTGTACGGGCGCAGGCCGGTCAGCAGCTCGTAGAGCACCACGCCCAGTGCATACACGTCGCTGGCGGTCGTGACCTGCCGGCCGAGAATCTGTTCGGGGCTCGCGTACTCGGGGGTGAGCAGGCGATCGTTCATGCGCGTCAGCGCGATCATCGCCTGGGCTTCGCCGGTATCGAGCAGCTTGGCGATGCCGAAATCCAGCAGTTTGGGCGAGCCTTCGGCGGTGACCAGGATGTTGGCCGGCTTCAGGTCGCGATGGACGATCAGGTTCTGGTGCGCGTATTGGACCGCGTTACAAACTTCCAGAAATAACTTCAGCCGCCCGTTCAGGTCCAGCTGCTGGCGGTCGCAATAGCGGTCCACCGGCTCGCCGTGCACGTACTCCATGACCAGGTAGGGCTGGCCGTCGCCGGTCTCGCCGGCATCGAGCAGGCGGGCAATGTTGGCGTGATTGAGGCTCGCCAGGATCTGGCGCTCGGCGCGGAAACGCATGCCGAGGTCGCCGTGGATGGTGGCGTTGTCGACGATCTTGACCGCCACCTGCGCGGAATATTGCCGATCCGCGCGCTCGCCGAGATATACGGTACCGGTGCCGCCGTGGCCGAGAATCGAGACCAGTTTGTAGTTGCCGACGATGCGGCCGACCAGGGCCTTGCGACGGTCGCGAGTGGTGGCGTCGATAGCGGCGCCGAGTGCGTGAGTCAGTGGGCCGGTCGAGCGGCCGGTATCGCAGGCGAGCAGCTCCAGCAGCTCATTGCGCAGGTCCTTGTCGTTGCCGGTTTGCGCGGTGATGAAGGCTTCCCGCTCGTTTTCCGGCATTTCGACCGCGCGGGAAAACAGGTCCTGCAGCCGCTCCCATCTATCGTCGACAATCTTCCCTGGTTGTCCCGTGGTCATAGCGCTTCGGGTTCGCGATTCCGTTGCGGTCGTATCTGGCGAAGGATCCATGCCTTGGCGAGCCGGATTTCCCGGTCGACGGTGGCTTCGGACACCTTCAAGGTCTCCGACAGCTCCTGGTAAGTGAGGCCGCCGAAGTAATGCAGCTCAACCATTTCCGCTAAACGAGGGTTGTTACCGGAAAGGCGTTGCAAAGCCTCATCGATCTCTAGTACATCGATATCACCAGCGGTCGCGGGCCCCAGGTCCATTACATCGTCGAAATTATCCAAGGACCCGGTGGTGGTGCCGCCGCGCTTCTCTCGAAAGCGGGTCTTGGCATGATCAACAAGAATACGCCTCATCTGACGAGCGGCCACGGCAAAGAAATGCGCGCGGTCCTGCCACGAGACATTCATCTCGACCAGCTTCACGAACGCTTCGTGAACGACGGCGGTGGCCTGCAGTGTATGGCCGGGCCGCTCGCGCTTCATATAGCGGCGCGCACGGTTGCGCAGCTCTTCGTAGATGAGCGGCGTGAGTCGTTCCAAGGCGCGGCTGTCCCCAGACTGCCACGCAGACAACAGCCGGGTCACTGCCTGACGGTCGGGCGGTGGAATGGCCGCTGCGATTGTGTTGCTCAGTTGCAGGTCTCCGATGCGGGGCATGTTCTAAGTGTACCGGGCCAAGCACGACAGTTTTGCACCCGGTGCGGCGGCCTGTCCGAGAGCTGCCCGCCAAAATCGCCCTACGACCGTCCCTGAATTCCGGCCCGGTCGCCCGTGTGGGGGGTACCCCGCATGAGCGGCTGAGCGATGCGCTGATTGTTCCTTTTTTCGGCCAGTTGTCCAGTAGTCGCTGTGACGGGAATCACATTGACACGTCGCTTATGTCAGTGAATCGATCCAGCGCAGGATCGAAGTTTTAGCACTTTTTCCGGGAGGAAATCAGGTCATGCGTAATGTATTTGCAATTTCGATGGCGGTGGCAGGCGTTTTGTTCGCAGGATCCTCCGCGCCGCGCGCGGCGTCTGGGGCGCAATTCACAGATAGAGACACTTTTGTCGCCTTCGCCGATGGCGAATCGGGCGCGAAACGCCCGGTCCTGAACGTGATGGACGGCGAGTCCGGGGCCAAGCGCCCGGTTCTGAAGTTCGCGGATGGCGAGTCCGGAGCTAAACGCCCAGTCCTCAATCTTGCCGATGGCGGCTCGTCGATGAGATTCGCCGATGGCGAATCTGGCGCCAAGCGCCCCGTGTTTACGTTTATGGATGGTGAGTCCGGCGCAAAACGTCCGGTTCTCAAGTTTGCGGATGGCGAGTCTGGAGCGAAGCGCCCAGTGCTGGCCGATGGGGAATCGGGTGCCAAGCGCCCTGTGGTGGCGCGCGCGGATGGCGAGTCCGGAGCGAAGCGCCCGGTCTGAACGCACGCGAACCCAAGCAACCGACCTTTTCGAATTCTGAATACGATTTAGCGGAGTGACTCACATGACCAAGCGAATTGCCCTTGCCGCCTCTTTGCTGCTCACCCTCGGCACTGCCGCCGGCGCCGGTTCGTTCTTCTACGGCCAGGACCACGCGGGCGAGACGGTGCAGATCACGTTGCCGTCCGACAGCGAGCCGGTGGCCCAGCAGGTGACGCCGGAGATGATTGCGATGTGGAAGGCGACCGCGGCTTCCGTCGACTCGGAAGGCACCAAGGCGCCGATCTGATCTCAGCGACCAAGGTTGCGGTGCGGCCGGTTCCTCCCCCGGCGCATCGCGACCCGCGCACACGAGTGACACAAAACGTTGTCAGTCGTCTGCGTACGGCTACAGCACTTCGGAGTTTATGTCGTCGCCGGCCGACAGAGCTGCGAAATGTGCGGTAAATCACAGGGCCGTCGCAGTTTTGCGTCGTCGGCATCACATTTCGTTCGTTGACATATTTGCTTTGCGTATAGCACCCTAACCGACGTTGTTAGCGCGGTGCGTTGTTTGTTTGCGCCGCTCGAAGCAAAGGCAAACTCACCGAAAGGTGGGGACGCAAAGCCACCGGTCTACGGGATCTTTTCCTAGGACAGCGGGGTTGCCAGCGCCGGCCTCCTCACACCATCGGAGGCGCCGATCGGCTGCCTACCGCGCGTCCGGCGAACGAACAAATTGATGTCACAGCGCTCACAAGCTCGCACGCCGACGGCGGCTTCCACACGGTTGCCCGCTCTCGCTCTTTTCATGGCGCTGGTGCTCACGCCGGCGCTGGGTGTGCCGGCGAACACGCTGGTCGGGCAACCGGCGCCCGACTTCGCGCTGCGCTCCGTGCAAGGCGACAACGTGCGCCTCTCCGAACATTCCGGCGAAGTGGTGCTGATCAATTTCTGGGCGACCTGGTGCGGGCCGTGCCGCCAGGAAATGCCGTTGCTCGATGAGATCTACGGCAAGTACCGCCGTGCCGGTTTGGTGCTATTCAGTGTCAATATGGACGAGCCCGGTAACTTCGACGCCGCGCGGGAAATGGCGAAGACGCTGCGCGTGAGTTATCCAGTGCTGTTCGACGAGCGCAAGGACGTGAGTCGCGCGTATCAGGCGAGCACCATGCCGATGACGGTGCTCATCGATCGCGCAGGAGTCGTGCGTTACGTGTCGGAGGGTTACAAGGTCGGCTACGAAACGCGCTACACCGATAAGTTGCGCGAGCTGCTGAACGAGTAACCGTCAACGTACGACACGTCGGATCGCCGGCCCAATCCACATCGCCACGTTCATCGAATTCCCGATCTACACCCTTTCCGGACATGTCCATGCGTCAGAGCTTCTTCTCAGTGATGTTGTCGTTGCTCGCCTTGCTCGCGATGGGCAATGCAGTGGCGCAGGACTCGACCGCGCCGTCGCTGCCGCCCGGGATGACGTCGGCGCCGACGACCGCCACCGGTGCCGGTCCCGCCGCCAGCAACGAGTTCAAGAGCCTCGACGAGGAAGTGCAGGGGCTGAAAAAAGAAGTGCTGGATTTGAATCGCGAGTTGTTCGTGCTGGAAGAGGAGCTGCTGTTCCCGGCCAACACGCAAGTCGCGGTGTTCGTGTCGATGGACGTGGGCGAATTCTTCGCGTTGGATTCGGTGACGTTGAAGTTCGATAACAAGGAAGTCGCCAACTACCTGTACACCGAGCGCGAAGCGCAGGCGTTGCTCAAGGGCGGCGTGCATCGCGTGTTCATCGGTAACCTCAAGGCGGGCGAGCACGAGCTCGTCGCGCTGTTCACCGGCCAGGGCCCGAACGCGCGCGACTATCGTCGTGGCGCGACCATCAAGGTCGAGAAGGGCGTCGGCGCGAAATACATCGAGCTCAAGATCAGCGACAAGGCGGTGAAGTCGCAGCCCGAGTTCGTCGTCAAGGAATGGGAATAACCCGGTGCCTCGTCGGCGCAACAAGTTGCTGGTCGCGGCGTTGGCGCTGAGCGTTTGCGCTCTGCCCAACCTGGCCGCGGCCCAACGCAAAGTCAAAGTAGAGACGCCGCGACCTCTGGTCGGCACGCCACAGGTGGTGCGCGATCCGCATTGGGGCGACGTGCTCTTTTATTTCTATCAAGGCGATTACCTGCAGGCGCTGACCCGGCTCGGCGCGTCCGAAGATTTCAATCGCATTACGCATCACGGCACCGAAGCCGAGTTGCTCAAGGGCGGTTTGTATCTGTCGCTGGGCCAGCACGAAGAAGCCGGCCGCATCTTCAAGGCGCTGTTGAACGACAACGTGCCGCTCGATGTGCGCAATCGCGCGTGGTTCTATCTCGCGAAGGTCTGGTACCAACGCAATTACCTCGACGATGCGGCCACCGCGTTGAGCTCGATCAAAGGCGCGCTGCCGGGCGATCTGGAACCCGAACGGCATCTGCTCGAAGCGCAGGTGCTGATGTATTTGAATCGTTTCGACGAGGCGATTCGCGCGCTCGAACGCTGGCAGCCGGTCGGCGATCACGGCGACATCTGGTCCGCTTACGCGCGCTTCAACATCGGCGTGGCGATGGTGCGCCAGGGCAAGGTCGAAGAAGCGGCGGAGTTGCTCAACGATGTCGGACAGATCGCGGCCCCGACCGAAGAAGCGGCGGCGTTGCGCGATAAGGCCAATCTCGCGCTCGGCTTCGCCTGGTTGAAAGCGAATCGTCCGGACGACGCCAAGAAAGTCCTGCAGCGAGTGCGCCTGGAAGGCCCGCTGTCGAACAAAGCGTTGCTCGCGGTCGGCTGGGCCGATTCCGCGGAGAAGCGATATACCAAAGCGTTGGCGCCGTGGATGGAGCTGCGTGATCGCAACCTGCTCGACTCGGCCGTGCAGGAATCGTATCTCGCGGTTCCCTATGCCTACGCGCAGCTCGCTGCGAACGGCCAGGCGGCGGAGCAATACGTCAGCGCGGTGGAAGCATTCTCCGCCGAGTCGACGCGGATCGACGAATCCATCGTGGCGATCCGCAACGGCGGCTTGCTCGCGGCCATCGTCGACAACGACAAGGCCGATCAGGTGGGTTGGTATTGGCAGCTGCAGAACCTGCCGGACGCGCCCGAGACTCGTTATTTGTATCACCTGATGGCGACGCACGAGTTCCAGGAAGGCTTGAAGAACTATCGCGACCTGCGCCTGATGCAGCGAAATCTCGCCGCGTGGTCGCAGAGTGTGCAGGCGTTCAACGACATGGTCGATACGCGCCGTCGTGCTTTCGACCAGCGCCAGCCCGGCTTGCAGGGCACGTTGGACGCGGTCGATCTGGACGCGATGGAAGCGCACAAGAACGAGCTCGAATCGCGCTTGAGCGTGGCCGAACGCGACAACGACGTGGCAGCGCTTGCGACCTCGCACGAACAGGAACAGTGGGCCAAGATCGAGCAGATCGAGAAGCAGCTGGCCACCGCCGATCAAAACGATCCGATGGTCCAGGAACAGCGCGAGAAAGCTCGCCTGATCCGCGGCACGCTGATGTGGAATTTCAACGCTAGTTACAAAGCCCGCTTGTGGCGTGCTCGCAAGGAAGTGCGCGAGCTGGACGTTGCCTACAAAGAAGCGCGTCGTCGTTGGGTGCTGGTGGGTCGCGCTCGTGAGGACTATCCGGCGCGCACCGAAGAATTCGCGAAGCGCGTGGCGACATTGCAGCCTCGCATCGATGGCTTGAGCGCGCGGTTGGAAGCGACCGGCCAGGCGCAGAATCAATATCTCGCGAAGATCGCCATCAAGGAGCTCGAATCGCAGAAGCGACGTCTGGCGTCTTATTCGCTCCAGGCGCGCTTCGCGTTGGCGTCGATCTACGACAAGGCGGCGACCGGTGCCAAAGACGAAGAGAAAGTTCCGACCGATGGCCCGCCGCGCGACAACCAGCGCGACGCGCAGACCGGTGGCGGCAGCGGCGACAAGGGAGGCACGCCATGATGGGCTACTCCCGTAAATTGCGAGTGATCGTCGCGCTGGTGCTGTCGAGTGCGCTCGCCACGCCGGCGTTCGCCGCGCAAAGTAACAAACCAAGCACGACGAGCAACAAGCTGCCGCCGCGCACGATCCGCGATCTCGACAAAAAAGAGGTCAAGGTCAAACCCGATCCGCCGAGCGACATCAAGCAGACGCAGGCCATCGAGCAGTACCGTCGCTTCCTGGAGCTGGAAACGCAGAACGAAAAACTGCGTGCCGAAGCGATGCGCCGCTTGGGCGACCTGCAGGTCGAAGTGGATGAAGAGTCGCGCGCCGGCGCCGAAGACTTCGGCGGCCTGCAAGTCGACGAAGCCGTGAAGTTGTATGAAGGCTTGTTGAGCGGCTATCCGAATTACGAACGCAACGACGTCGTGATGTATCAGCTCGCGCGCGCTTATGAAGCGCAGGCGCAGCCGGAAAAAGCGCTCGCCGTGCTCGATCGCCTGGTGACGACGTATCCGAACAGCCAGTGGATCATCGAATCGCAATTCCGTCGCGGCGAAATTCTTTTCAGCAACGGCCGGTATAAAGACGCAGAAGATGCGTATACGGCCGTGACCCTACCGGGCGCCGACAGCGGCTACTTCGACCAGGGCTTGTACAAGCTCGGCTGGTCGCTGTTCAAACAAAGTCGCGGCGACGAAAGTGTCTCCGCGTTCCTGCGCATGCTGGATCGCGTGTTGACCGACGGCGGCCAGCTGCGCGATCGCGAAACGTTGACTCGCGCCGAGCGCGAGCTGGCCGACGACGCCATGCGCGCCATCGCCATCACTTATTCGGATCTCGACGGCCCCGAGTCGCTCGATACCGCGCTGCTGGAGCGCGGCGATCCGCTGTATGCCCACCAGATCTACGAAGCGCTGGGCAATCTGTATATCGAGAAGGAACGTTATCAGGACGCCGCGCTCGCGTTCGAAGCGTTCGCGAAGCGCCGGCCGGAAAGCCGTTACGCGCCGTCGCTGCAAATGCGCACCATCGAAGCTTATTCGAAGGGTGGTTTCGCCTCGTTGGTGATCGAGGGCAAGCAGGCTTTCGTCGAACGTTATGCGTTCGGTTCGGAGTTCTGGGCCCAGCGCACCGTCGAAGACGCGCCTGAAGTCGCCGCGCAGTTGAAGTCGAACCAGAAAGACCTGGCCGAGTATCACTACGCGTTGGCGCAGAAGGACAAGAAGGTCGAGAACTACACCGCTGCGGCACGTTGGTATCGCGCCATGCTCGATTCGTTCCCGCAGGATCCGGAAGCACCGGCAACCCGCTTCACCTTGGGTGAAGTGTTGTTTGAATCGGGCCGCTTTGCTGAAGCCGCGCGCGAGTACGAAACGACGGCTTACGATTATCCGCTGCATCCGAAGGCTGCGGCCGCGGGTTACGCGGCGCTGGTGTCGTATCAGAAACACGAGCCGACGTTGCAGGGCGAGTCGCAGGCGATGTGGCATCGCCAGGGCATCGAGAGCGCGTTGATGTTCTCGACCACGTTCCCGGAACATCCGGAATCGGCGCGCGTGCTCACCAAGGCCGACGAAGATTTGTTTGCTTTGAACGAGTTTGACCGCGTCATCGAAGTATCGAACCAGATTCTCGAACGCCAGCCGGTGGTGGATCGCAAGTATCAGCGGACCGCGACCACGTTGCTCGCGCACTCGCTGTTCGATCGCGGCCGTTACGAAGAAGCGGAAGCCGCTTACATCAAGGTGCAGGGCTTCCTGGCCGCGAACGATCCCGATCGCGCCGCCATCGAAGAACGCGTCGCTGCTTCGATTTACAAACAAGCCGAAGCCAAACGTACCGCCGGCGATTCGACCGGTGCGGTCGATGCGTTCCTGCGTGTCGCCGCGTTGGCGCCGAACGCCAAGGCGCGTACCAACGCCGAATACGATGCCGCTGCGATTCTGTTGGAAGGCAAGCAGTGGGAACGTGCGGCGCAGATCCTGGAAGCATTCCGTCGTAACAATCCGAGCAGCGAGCTGGTGCCCGATGCGACTCGCTCGTTGGCGGTTGCGTATCTTGAGTTAGGTCGCGGCACTCAGGCTGCGGCAGAGCTCGAACGAGTTGCGTCGAATCAGCAGGAAACGGGTGAAGTGCGTCGCGCAGCTTTGTGGCAAGCCGCCGAGCTGTACGAAAAGGGCGCGTCGCCGGCCAATGCCGGACGGTTGTATGCGGACTACGTGAAGCAGTATCCGACGCCGCTCGACCCGGCGATGGATGCGCGCCAGAAGCTCGCCGACATGGCAAAGGCGCAGAACGATTTGCGGACGCGCTCGCAATGGCTGGATGAGATCATCAAGGCGGATAAAACCGCCGGCGCCTCGCGCACCGATCGCAGCAAATATCTGGCTGCGAGGGCGACGATCGAAGGCGCCGATGTACCGGCCGCGACGTTCAACGCCATCAAGCTGACGGCGCCGCTCGACAAGTCGCTGAAGAGCAAGCGCGCGGCGATGGAAAAGACGTTGGGCATCTACGGCCAGGCGCTCGATTACGGCGTCGCCGAGGTGACCACGCAGGCGACCTTCGGCATGGCGGAGTTGTATCGCCAGCTCGGCGCCGATTTGATGACGTCGGAACGGCCGAAGAATCTCGATGCCGACGCCAAGGAACAGTACGACGTGCTGCTGGAAGAGCAGGCGTTCCCGTTCGAAGAGAAATCGATCGAGTTGCACGAGACCAATGCGCAACGCACCGGCGACGGTGTGTACGACGCCTGGGTGCAGCGGAGTTTCGATGTGCTGGCGAAGTTGAAGCCGGCGCGTTACGCCAAGTCCGAGATCAGTGAAGATTATGTGCCGACGCTGCCTTGATCATCGTGCCCTCGGCATGCGTTCACTGAGCATGCGGGCGTTGTTTGCCGGCCTGGCGATGCTGAGCCTGGCGCTGTCCGGCTGCGGCATGATGCCCACCTTCGGTTCCAAGAGTGGGGAATCTTCCGCGGGTGTGCCGGCGAAATCTTCCAAGCGCGGCAAAGGTGCTCCGGAAGAAACAACGGGCGCGCCGGTCGAAGCCGCTTTACCGCCCGAAGCGGTGCAACAGTTCGAGAAGGCCGTGGCCTTGATGGGCTCCGGGGATTTCGCCGCCGCCGAGCAGGGATTTCGTGCGCTCGCGGCTGCGTATCCAACTTATTCCGGGCCGCCGCTGAATCTGGGCATCCTGCACGCGAAGGCGGGCAAGCTGGAGGAAGCGGAGAAAGAGATTCGCGATGCCATCGCGCGCAACGGTAACAACGCCGCCGCGTACAACCAGCTCGGCATCGTGTATCGCAAGCAAGGCAAGTTCAAAGAAGCCGACGAGGCGTACACCCGCGCGGTGCAGATCGACCCGAACTATGCGCTGGCGTATTTGAATCTCGGCGTGCTGTGCGATTTGTATTTGCAAGAGCCCGAGCGAGCGCTTGAGGCGTACGAACGTTACTTGTCGCTTGCCAGCGCGCCGGACGCGAAAGTCAGCGCCTGGGTGTCGGAATTGAAGAAACGGATTGGCAGCGAACCGCGAAGTGCCAGCACTGCAGAATGAGGGATCGATCATGAGCAACGTATTACGCACCATGATGTCGATGATGTTGGTTGCACTGTTGGCTTCCGCCGCGCATGCGGCCGAGGCTGCACAGGGCAAGTTGTCTAAAGAGGCAGCGGCCGCGGGCCCCGCGGTGAATACCAGCGCCTTGCCGGCAGCGGAGCCGAACGAACCCGCGCCGACCGAACCGAATCCGCCGCCGACCACGCCGCAGCCGTCTTCTCGTCGTGAGAGTGCGACTGGTCCGCAGGCTGTCGTGCGCAACGATCGTTTGAATCTCGACACCACCGTCGTCACTGGCAACCGCGAGCTGCCGAAGGTGCTGTACATCGTGCCGTGGAAGAAGTCCGATCTCGGCGAGTTGCCTTCGCAGCCGTTCAACACGCTGCTCGACGAAGCACTGATGCCGGTCGATCGTGACGTTTTTCGTCGCGAAGTGACCTACTACGGTGCGGTGAGCGGCGCCGCCGATACGGCCGCGGCCCAAGCTGAGCGCAGTGAGAAGTAGATCGCAGCGTCGGCATTTATGTAAGGCGATAAAGCACGCCTTACCGGCTCATTCAGTTACGCCCGACGGACCGGGTGTCACCAGTCTTTATCGTCCCCGGTTTTGTTTAGTTATCAGATCGACCGCACCGCATAGGAGTTACTGACGATGGAACTCGTTCACTTCATTGTGAATTTCTTCCGCGAGGGAGGCTTCTTCCTCTACCCCCTGGCCGCGATCTTCGTGATCGGCGTCGCCATCAGCATCGAGCGCTTCATCTATCTCACCAACGAGACGACCCAGAATCGTCGCGTGTGGGGCCAGGTGGTGCCGCTGATCAACAGCGGTAACTTCAAACAGGTGGTCGCGCTCACCTCGAAGTCCAAGTCTTCGATCGCGACCGTGCTCAACTACGGCATCGCCCGTCTCGCCAGCGCCCGCCGCCGCGACGACGTCGAAAAGGCGATGGACGAGAGCCTGCTGGAAATCATCCCGCGCATGGAAAAGCGTACTCACTATCTCTCGGCGCTCGCCAACATCGGCATGCTCATCGGTCTGTTGGGCACCGTCATCGGCCTGATCGCGGCGTTCGCCTCGATCGCGCAGGCGAACCCGGCCGAGAAGGCCAGCTTGCTCGCCGCCAGCATCTCGGTCGCCATGAACAACACCGCGTCCGGTCTGTTCGTCGCGATCACGCTGTTGCTGACCCACATGTTCCTGGAAGCGAAGACCACCAAGCTGATCGACAGCCTGGAAATCGCTTCGGTGAAGTTCATGAACTCGGTGGTCGAGCGTCGTCAGGACGTCGAGATCGGCAGCGACGATCTGGTGGCTTCGCCGCGCGGCCGCGCTGCTCACGGCATGGCCTGATTCGCGAACCGAACACAGCGGTCATCTAAGGGATAGGCAATGGCTCAGTCAAAGGCACAGCGGCGGGTGATGCGCAATCATGCGCGCTACCGCGGCCGGCATGAAATCAACGTCGTGCCGATGATCGACATGATGATCATCCTGGTGTTCTTCCTGATTTTCACCGCGGTGTTCACCAAGACCAACATTCTGGAGCTCAACCTGCCGGGCGCCGACAGTGCGGTGCCGGACCTGCCCGAGGGGTTGAACCTGGAAGTGATCGTTCGCAAGGACCGGATCGAAGTGTCCGACCGCGGCACTGGCATTCTGAAGAGCGTGGCCGCCAAGGACGGTCGTTACGATCTCATCGGCCTGCAGGACTTCCTGAAGCTGGTGAAAACCAAATATCCGGACAAGACCGAGGCGACCATCCTGCTGGAGCAGGACATCGCGTACGACACGCTGGTGCAGGTGATGGATACCGTGCGCGTATTCAGCGTGTCTCCACAAAGCTTCGCCTACGGCGAACTGTTCCCGGATGTGTCCGTGGGAGACGCGCCGACATGACTCCGACTCGAATCAAACGTCATCGCAAGCGTAAACATGGCGGCGCCGAAGCGGCCGGCCACATGACGCTGGTGCCGTTCATCGACATGCTGATGATCCTCACGGTGTTCTTGTTGGTGCACAACTCCGACGTGGACATCCTGCCCAACACCAAGAGCATCTCGATTCCGATGTCGCTCTCGGACAAGAAGCCGCGGCCGAGCGTGGTGGTGATGATCACCAAGGAAGACCTGCTGGTGGACGGCAAAGCCATCGCCAAGGTCAGTGACGTGATCAACGCCCAGGAAGCGGTGATTCAGCCGCTGAAGAAAGCGTTGCAGAGCCAGGCCGACACGGTGCTGACCGGCGCGGCTCAGCAAGACATCAAGGATCGCGAAGTCACGATCATGGGCGACAAGAACACGCCGTACAGCGTGTTGAAAAAGATCATGGCGACCTGCACCGATGCCGATTACGGCAAGGTGTCGCTGGCCGTGGTGGAGCGTGAAGGCGTGAAGCTCGGACCGAACGCGAGCGCGCGTACCGCCTCGTTCTCGGGCTCGCGGGTAGCTGAGGAACGACGTCACCATGAGCACTCTCGCTCCTTATTATCGTTTATACGACCTGCCTTGGTCGCCGACCGAGGAAGTCGAGGCGCGCTTCCGCCGCGTCGTTCGCAACGCGTTCATCGCGTTCGCGATCCTCGCGGTGCTGATCACGTTCATTCCGGTGCCGGAAAAAACGTTCGTGAAAGCACCGGCGATTCCCGATCGCATCGTCAAGCTGGTCGTGAAGGCGCCGCCACCACCCCCGCCACCGCCGCCGAAGATCGAGGAAAAGAAGCCCGAGCCGGAAAAGATCAAGCCGGTCGAGCAGCCGAAACCCGAACCCAAGCCGCAACCGACCGCGCGCGAGAAGGCGGAGAAGTCGATGGCGAAGGTCGTCGATCAGCTCGCGGCTCTGCGCGACAACTCGATGCTCGACAAGGCGGCGCAGACCAAGAATCTCACCGGCAAAGTCGGCGAGCAGACGCGTTCGGAACGTTCGTTGCTCACTTCTAAAGTCGGCGGCAGTAGCGGTGGCATCAACACTGCGCAGTTGAGTCGTGGCTACGGTGGCGGCTCAGGTTCGCTGACCGGTCACACGACCACGCAAGTCAGCTCTGCCGTGCTCACCAATCAGGCTGCAGATAAAGTGCAGCGTGGCAATGGCAGCGGTAAGGCGACGCGTAGCGAAGAAGAAATCGCGCTGGTCTTCGATCGTAACAAGGGCGCGATCTACGCGCTGTACACGCGAGCGTTGCGTGACAAGCCGGACCTGCAAGGCAAAGTCGTGCTCGAACTGACGATTGCTGCCGACGGTTCGGTCGAGAAGTGCAGCATCGTCTCCAGCGAGCTCAACGATCCGGAGCTGGAGCGCAAGCTGGTGTCGCGCGTGAAGTTGTTCCGCTTCGAAGGGCGCGACGTCGGCACGATCACGGTGACCAAGCCGATCGACTTCTTCCCGGCCTGATCGTTTTGTTTCTAGAAAGGGCCTCTGCGGGTGCAGAGGCCCTTTTTATTTTATAGGGTGATCTTGGAAGCGACCAATGCGACGCGTTTGTCGTCCTTGGCGCCGCCGCGCATCAGCTCGCCGGTGGCGGTGACTTTCCTGCCGAGCAGATCCTGGAGCGGCCCGGGGCCGGCGCCCGACCATTGCAGCTGCATTTCCCGAATGCCTTTGGCCACCACCTGCGAATCGTTGAGGCACAGGGTGTAGTCGAGCTGCAAAACATAGATGACGATGGGCTGGTCGCCCTTGGTCACGCTTTCGTAGTCGGGCGGCCCGGCGTAGGTCTGGCGCACGATCCTGCCCGTGAGGCTGGTCGGGCCATAATCCACGCACGAGGCATCGGCCGTGAAAGCAGCAGTCAATGCCAGCGCGGCAATGAGATATTTCATCGACTCTCTCCGACAGCGATGGGCGGTGCGCTTCGCACTTCGCCTTTCACGTCCTCTTCGAACAAGCCTTCCAACTCTCGCGCCGCCTGCTGCGCGCTTTGAATCAGCTTCTGCTCGTCGTCGCCGGCCAGGCGCTGCTCTTCCAGCATGCGCTTGTCGTGCTCGTCGAAACGTCGAATGCTTTCCACTGCCTCGGTGCGCGGCATGCCCAGCGCTTCGAGCGTGTGTTGTGCCATGTCGAGACTGGAGTAATACGTTTCGCGCACGAAGTACCTGACGCCTTGTTCCATGAGTTTGATCGCGTGACGGCGGTTGCGCGCTCGCGCGAACACTTTCAGGTGCGGGAAATGTTTCTTGATCAGAGCTGCCGTGCGCACCGACGCGTCCACATCGTCCATCGCCAACACGAAGATCTCTGCACGCGCGGCACCGGCTGCTTGTAACAATTCGACACGAGACGGATCGCCGTAGTACACCTTGTTGCCGAACCGGCGCACGAAGTCGACTTGCGACACGCTCGACTCCAGGGCGGTGAAAGAGATGCGTCGCATGCGCAGCACGCGGCCGATGATCTGGCCGACGCGTCCGAAGCCGGCGATCAGCACGCGACTGCCGTCGTCCGGGATATCGTCGAAGTCGCGCGCCTCGGGTTTGACGAGGCGAGGCTCGATGAAAGTCGCGTGCAGCTTGATGATCAGCGGCGTCAACGCCATCGAAATCGTCACGACGATCACCAGGATCTGCGCGATCGCCGGCGACAATATTTGGTGGCTCACCGCGAGCGAAAACAACACGAAGCCGAATTCACCGCCTTGCGCCAGCGTGACTGAAAGTGGCGAGGCGTGTTCCATCTGCAGGCCGAACACGCGAGCCACGCCATAAAGTAACGTCGCCTTGAGCAGCGCCAGGCCGGCCACCAGCGCGGCGATCAGCGCCGGTTGTTCCAGCAGCAGCCCGAGATTGGTCGTCATGCCGACGGACATGAAGAACAAGCCGAGCAGCAAGCCTTTGAACGGCTCGATGTCGGCTTCGAGCTCGTGGCGATATTCGCTTTCGGCGAGCAGCACGCCGGCGACGAAAGCGCCGAGCGCCATCGACATGCCGACTGCGTTCACGAGCAGCGCATTGCCGATCACGATCAACAATGCCGCGGCCGTGAATGTTTCCGAAACTTTTGTTTCAGCGACCACGCGCAGGATCGGGCGCACGATGAAACGACCGCCGAACACGAGCAGCGCGAGTACGCCGAGACCTTTGAACACGCCGAGAAACGTATCGCCCAGGTCCTGCGTGGCGGCGGTGGCTCCAAGCATGGGCAGAATCGCCAGCACCGGCATCACCGCGAGATCTTGAAACAGCAGGACCGCGAATGCCGGCCGGCCATGTTGCGTATTCAGCTCATGACGCTCGGCCAGGAGCTGCAATACCAGCGGCGTCGACGACAGCGACAACGCGAAGCCGATCACAAAAGCAGCGTTCATCGGCAGGCCGAGAAAATAAGCGATCGCAGTAATGGCGGAGGTGGTGACGACCACTTGCGCCAGGCCCAGACCGAATATCGAGCGACGCATGGCGCGCAGGCGCGAAGGCTGCAATTCCAGGCCGATGACGAACAACAACAGCACCACGCCGAATTCGGCGATATGCATCACGCCTTCTGTGTCGTTGATCACAGCGAGGCCGAAGGGGCCGATCAACACACCCGCGGCCAGGTGCGCCAGGATGGAGCTCAGCCGCAGCCGTCGGAACAGCGGCACCGTCAATACAGTGGCGCCGAGGAATACGGCGATCTGTCCGGTCAGGGTCATGGAGCGGTCTCGTTATGCGTCATAAAACAGGAACGGCGTCATCGTATCAGTGCGGTTGCGCGCTCGGGCTGCGGCGGCATTCAGGGCGAGTCTCATGTGCCCACCTGAAGGTGCCGCCGATGATGTCAGTGTCACGGCGGCGGCCAGTCCAATCCGCTTCCCGATCCGCCGCGACGCTTTTTATGGTCAACGACGACAGCCAGGATCCCCGGCCGATCTATACGATCGACCCCGCGGATCGCCTTCTTACCGTGAACCCCGCGTGGTGCCAGTTCGTCACGCCCATGGTGACCGATCCGGTGCAGGTGCTCGGCCACCCGATCTGGGATCGCACTCCCGGCGGCGTAGTGCGCCAGCTGTGGGAATTGCTCTACAACCGCGTGCGTGCGGTCGGTGGCGCCGTTTTCGTGCCGATGCGCGCCGATCGTGCCGACGAGCGCCGTCTGGTCGACATCCAACTGATTCCGCTCGCCGACGGCTCGATCCACCACATTTGCGAACCGGTGTGGCGCGAGCGCAGACCGGCGGTGGCGTTGCTGGATCCGGCTTATCCCCGCGACGAGCGTGTGCTGCGCAATTGTATGTGGTGCCGAAGAATTCAGGTTCGCCTGGGGCTTTGGGAAGAAGTCGAGGACGCCCAGCAGACCCTCGCGATTCCGGCCGACGCGACTTTGCCCCAACTTGAACCGGTGGCCTGCAGCTCGTGTAAGCAGTCGCTGCTGTCGACGTTTCCGGCCCGAGTAGCCTAGCTGCCGTGTCGAGCGCCACTGCCGGGTACAGGATGTGCCCGCCGCCGCAAGGCGTGCGTCAGCGAAAGTCGCGCCTTTCGTTGACGCACGAGGGTCGTGGCAGGATGCCCGATCCCTCGTTTCGTAATAGACTCCGCCGCCCAATGGGCCGTTCCGACATTAGCTTTCCGCAAAAAGACGCCGAGCTGCGGGAAGACGTGCACATGCTTGGCGCGCTGGTCGGCGAAATCATTCGCGAGCAGGGCGGCGACGCTTTGTTCGAAGCCGTGGAGAGCGACCGGCAGGCGGCCATTGCCCGGCGCGAAGGCGATGCCGAGGGCGCCCGGCGCCTGGCCGAACGGACTCGCAACGTGCCGCCCGCCGAAGCTCGCGACCTGGTGCGGGCGTTCTCGACCTGGTTCGAGATGGTCAACATGGCGGAGAAGGTCCATCGCATCCGCCGCCGTCGCCAATATATCAACGAGGGCAAGACCCAGCCCGGTGGCGTGATCGAGGCCATCAATAAGTTGAAGGAACAGGGCCTGTCGCTCGAAGACGTGCGCAGCCTGTTACTGCAGATGTGGATCGAGCCGGTGTTCACGGCCCATCCCACCGAGTCCACCCGTCGCACCATTCTGCGCAAACAACAAAAGATCGCGCAGTTGCTGCTAAGTCGTCTGGGCCTGTCGCGCACGGCCGCCGAGACGCGTGTCATTTGGGACCGCATTCGCGCCGAAATCACTTCAGGCTGGCAGACAGCAGATAACTCGCGCGAGCGCCTGACTGTGGCCGACGAGCGCGAGCACGTGCTGTTCTTCATCGCCGAAGTATTGTTTCAAATCGTGCCGACCTTCTATGAAGAGATAGAGGCCGCGTTGGAGCAGGCATACGGACCGGAAGCGCGCGAGCGCGAGGTGCCGGAGATCCTGCGCTTCGGCTCCTGGGTTGGCGGCGACATGGACGGCAACCCGGACGTGCACGCCAAGACGCTGCGAGAAACGATCGCGCGTCACCAGCAAATCATCGTCAACAGCTACTTCCTGGAATGCAAAGGAATGGCCGAGGCTTTATCACAAAGCGCCTCGCGCATCGGCATCTCCGCGGAGCTGCAGGCGAAGATCGAACAGTATTCGATGTTGTTGCCCGCCGTGGGTTTATCGCCCGCCCGGCACGACCGCATGCCGTATCGAGTGTTTCTCGGCCAGCTGATGGAACGCCTGCGCTCCACTTATGAAGGCCGCGCCAATCATTACGAATCGGCCAACGATTTCCTCACCGATCTCAATCTGATCGCCGACAGCCTGCGCGCCAACAAGGGCGAGCATGCCGGCCTGTTCCAGGTCCGGCGCTTGATCCGGCGGGTGCGCACTTTCGGGTTCCACCTCGCCACGTTGGATATTCGCCAGAACGCCTTGGCCCATCGCTCGGTCGTGGGGCAGGGGTTTAACGATAGCGAGTGGGCCAAGCGCACGGCCGAGGAACGAACGCAACGATTGCGCGAAGCCTTGGAGCGGGACGAAGGCCCCACCAACGTGCTCGATGCCAGCGGCAAGCGCAGCCTGTGGGTGTTCGAAGCGCTGGCTCATTGTCGCCATCGCTATGGCTCGGATGCGATCGGGCCGTATGTCGTCAGCTCGACGCAAGGTGTCGACGACATTCTTTCAGTGCTGCTGTTGGCGCGTTGGGCCGATACGGCGGACCGTCGCACCGGCGACGTGCAAGCGGACGTGGCGCCGATGTTCGAATCGGCTGAGTCGCTGCAACGTTGCGGCGAAGTGATGAAACAGTTGTTCGACGAGCCGGGATACAAGCGCCACCTCGTCGGCCGCGCCAATCATCAGTACGTGATGATCGGTTACTCGGCGAGTAATAAAGAGAGCGGCATCGTGCGCGCGCGCTGGCTGTTGCGTCAGGCGCAGGAGTCGTTGTTTGCGGCGGCGGACGCGGCCGGCATCGACTTGACACTTTTTCACGGTCAGGCCGACGGCGTCGATCGCGGCGGCGGTCGCACCGAAGTGTTGGTGAGAAGCGGACCGAACGGCGCACGCCGTGGCCGTCTGCGCATCACCGAGCAGGGCGAGTTGCTCAACGAAAAGTATGGTTTGCGCCCGATTGCGTTGCGCGTGTTCGAGCAAGCGTTCAACGGTTTGTCTTTGTCGCGCGCCGGTGTGATGCCACCCGAGCATGTAGAACCGCGGTGGCGAGAGGCGATGGAGCTGCTAGGTAACGAAAGCGCACGCGTCTATCGCAGCACCGTGTTCGACGATCCCGAGTTCCACGAGTTCTTTCACCAGATCACGCCCATCGACGTGGTCGAGCGCATGCAGATCGGCTCGCGCCCGGTTTCGAGAGTCGAGCGTGTGGGTATCGCAGCCCTGCGTTCGCTGCCTTGGTGGCATGCGTGGTCGCAGTGTCGTTACATGATGCCGGGTTGGTATGGCGCGGGCAGCGCGCTGGAGCTCGCAAATCGCACGCTCGGCGAGGCCGCCTTGCGCGATATGTACGAAAACTGGTTCTTCTTTACAAATCTTATCGATGACATCGAGCTGTCGTTGGCGCGTGCCGATTTAGATATCGCCGCGGCTTATGAACAACTCGTTGACGAAAAACTGCGCCGGTTTATTCCAGTGCTACGCGCCGAATACGAGCTGACGCGCCGGCAGGTGTTGAACATTCGTTGCTGCGTGCACCTGTTGGACGGCGCCTCGACCGTGCAACGTTCGATCATGCTGCGAAATCCCTACATCGATCCCATGCATTTAGTGCAAGTGGATTTGTTACGGCGCTGGCGCGCCGGCAAACGGGAAGATCGCGAGTTGTTGTCGGCGTTGCTGGCCACGGTCGGCGGCATCAGCCAGGCGCTGCAGGGCGCATAGTTTGATGCGAGGGATCGGGTGTCCTGCCACGACCCTCGCGCGAGCCTACAAAAGGCGCGACTTTTGTAGTTCGCTCGCCGCCTGCGGCGGCGGGCACATCCATCATGCACCTACAATGTTTTGATTCGGGCGCCGAGCTCGCTCTGCCTATTTAGATACGGCAACAACCAGCCAACGATGATGTCGTGATTGGCGGTGTCGTTGTTGATCGGCAGGCGCGCGACCATCTCCGGCCGGTCCTGTAGCAATCGAAATGCGAATGCGACCGCATCGGTCGCATGCATGCGCCGAGACTCCGGCAACCGGAACCATTCTTCGAGTACGCGGGCTTGTGCTTCTAGTTGTGGCATGGGCTTTCCACAAAGCGCGCCGGACCATAACAGTCCGGTTTTATCGTTGCATTAGCTTTTTTCGTAACGCACGTGTGGATCGCGGCGGCCTGAAACGTCGCTATCAATTAGCGCGTGCAAAACAGCGAGATACAACGGACGTGGTCGACGATGGACAAAATTTGTCACATGTGAGCGCAACCAGCGCCGCGTGCCTATCCAGAAATCACGGCAAATTCTCGCGCAGAAACATTTCGAACGCGTTCAGCTTTCGATGTCACTTGTTGCATAAGACGACGTATTCAGAAAAATCGCATTTGGAACATTCATCGATGCCGCACTTCTATCCAATTGCGTTTGCTTGCGGCACAATCCGTATTCTCCCTAGTTTCTTCGGCTTGAGCCGAAATGGCATGTAAGTGAAAGCGACGCAGAAGAAGCCGCGCCCTCAGCGGTCATCATCGAAAACATCTCCCTGGTCCTCGATTTCGCGCAGTGGGTCGGCTTTGAACGTGGAGGACTTCCTCACGTTCCGCCTGTCGCGGTTATCGAATGCCTTGCGCACGAATGTCACCAAGCGCTATCTCGAAGAATTCGAGCTGAGCCTGCCGGAGTGGCGTTTGCTCGCACTGGTGGCGCGCTTCGCGCCGATGCGCTTCTCGGAAGTGACTGTCCGCAGCAGCATGGACAAGGGGCAGGTGAGCCGAACGTTGCGTGTCATGGCGGCACGTGGCCTCACCAAAATGAAAACCATCAAGGATCGCGGTTCGCGCTCCACCGAAGCGCTGGCCGCGCCGGTGATGGTGTCGATCACACCCAAGGGCACGGCTTTGTATAAAGCAGTGCTACCGGTAGCGCGCAAGCGCCAGGCGGATCTGTTGCTGACGTTGAGCGAAAGCGAGCGGGTCGCGTTGTACGACACGATCGACAAGCTGTTCGCGACGATCGGCAACGGCGAGTCCGAAGGCGACGCCGAGTAAAAACGGCGTCGTGGCGATTCGAGGCGGCGTCAGGTCGCCTCGATCGGCGCACCTGAGTTCGCCCGCGAGCGAATCGCGGCGTTCACCGTATTCATTAGTAAGCACGCAATCGTCATCGGGCCGACGCCGCCCGGGACCGGCGTGATCGCGCCGGCATGCGCGAGCGCCCCTTCGTAGTCGACGTCGCCGACCAGTTTGTTCTTGCCGTCCACCGTCACGCGATTGATGCCCACATCGACTACGACCGCGCCGGGACGAACCCAATCACCCGCGATCGCTTTCGGCCGGCCGATGGCCGCTACCAGAATCTCCGCTTCTCGACACAGCTGCGGCAGATCTCGCGTTCGGGAGTGCGCGATCGTCACCGTGCAATCGTTTTGTAACAATAGTTGCGCCATCGGTTTACCGACGATGTTCGATCGTCCGACGACCACCGCACGCTTGCCCGCCATCGCCGGCAGCACTTCTCGAATCAGAATGAGGCAACCCAGCGGCGTGCAAGGCACGGTCGCCGGTTGACCGAGCGCGAGACGGCCGGCGTTTACAGCATGAAAACCATCCACATCCTTCGCGGGATCGATTGCAGCCAGCACCGCTGCGCTATCGACGCCATTCGGCAGCGGTAGTTGCACCAGGATGCCGTGCACGTCGGGCTGTGCATTCAGCCTGTGCACCAGATCGATCAGCTGCGCGGTGTCGGTGGTTGCTGGAAGTCGATGATCGAAATGTTTGATGCCAGCCGCGGCGGCCTGCTTGGTTTTGCTGCCTACATACACCTGGCTGGCGGGGTCGTCGCCGACCAGCACGACCGCGAGGCCCGGGACCAGGCCTTGTTTGGCGAGCTCGGCAGTTTTCACAGCGATGCGTTCGCGCAGACGTTCGGCGACGGCGCGGCCGTCGATTATGGTGGCGGTCATTTGTAGAGGTCTCGATAGCGGTCGCGTAGCGCGCTCTTTTGTACTTTGCCCATGGTATTGCGAGGCAGCTCGGTCACGAACACGACTCGCTTCGGCACTTTGAACTTCGCGAGGCGCTGTTCGAGCTCGTGACGGATCGTTGTTTCGTCGACTTGAGCGCCGGCATTCAAGACGACCACCGCGGTGACGCCTTCGCCAAAGTCTGGATGCGCTACGCCGATCACGGCGCTTTCGTTCACGCCGGGGAGCGCGTCGATCTCCAGCTCGACTTCGATGGGATAGACGTTGTAACCGCCGGTGATGATCAGGTCCTTGCCGCGCCCGACGATATAAACGTAACCACGAGCGTCGCGCTTGCCCAAGTCGCCGGTGATGAAAAATCCATCGCGGCGGAATTCGGCCACGGTTTTCTCGGGCATGCGCCAGTAACCGGAGAACACATTCGGTCCCCGCACTTCGATCATGCCGATCGTGTCGGGCTGCTCGAATACCTCGCCGCTTTCCGGGTCGGCGATCCGCACTTCGACGTCCGGCAGCGCTGGGCCGACCGAGCCGGCAATACGTTCGCCACGATACGGATTGGAGGTGTTCATGAGCGTCTCGCTCATGCCATAACGTTCGAGGATCGCGTGTCCGGTGCGGGCGTGAAACTCACGATGCGTCTCGGCCAGCAGTGGCGCCGAGCCGGAAACGAACAAGCGCATGTTGCCGACCTGCTCGCGCGTGAGGCCGGAGTGCTGGAGTAGCCTCGTATAGAAAGTAGGCACGCCCATCATCACGGTGGCCCGAGGCAACAGGCGGACGACCTGGTCCGCATCGAACTTGGAAAGAAACAACATCGAGCTGCCGGCGGCGAGCACGGTGTTGATCGCGACGAACAAGCCGTGCACGTGGAAGATCGGCAGGGCATGTAACAACACGTCGTCGGAGGTGAACTCCCAAGCCTTGGCGAGCGTCTCGGCGTTCGATGCGAGATTGGCTCGCGACAGCATCGCCCCTTTGGAGCGGCCGGTGGTGCCCGAGGTGTACAACAGTGCGGCGAGCGTGTGCGGCTCCCATACATCTCGTTCTGCCGATTCGGCGGGTTCGACGGGGACCGCGAGCAATGATCCGCCGCCGCGTTCGTCCAGTGTCTCGACCCTTTTGACGCCACAGCTCTCCGCGATTGCGTTCACTTGATCGCGCTGAGCCGGTCGCACGACCGCAAGGCTCGGAGCGGCGTCGCCGAGGAAATATTCGAGCTCGGCTAGCGTATAGGCCGTGTTCAACGGTACGAACGCTGCACCTAAGTGCAGGCAGGCGAGATATAGAGCAATCGCTTCCGGGGATTTCTCGACCTGCGCGACTACGCGATCACCTTCCTCGACATGCACTGCGAGCAGGATGTCGCCCAGGTGCCCGACCAGCGACTGCATGTCCGCATAGCTCAGCCGCCGGCCGTCGCCTGTCTCCAGGAACAGGCGCTCGGGGCTTTGCTGGGCATGGAATTGCAACCACTGCGTCGGGTCACGCAGGGCCAGAGAATGGGTCATCTGCAAGTCTCATGAAGCGCGAGGCGCGCTCATGATATCTCGGCTGGCGGCTTACGCGCGGGAGGAGGCGGCGCGTTTTTCTTCGTACATGGCGGCGTCGGCGCGCGCCAGGAGCGATTCGAGATCTTCTTCGGTGGGAATGTCGACCAGCGTCATGCCGACGCTGATGTTCAGCGGATACGGCCGCCGGTGTGTCTTGTTGAATTCGTGCAGATGTTCGCGCAACCGGCCGCTCAGTGCATGCAGGTCGGTCGTGGAATGAACATGCGCCATGGCAACGAACTCGTCGCCGCCGATGCGCGCCAGGATGTCCGAGCTACGGAACGTAGCGCGCAACACTTCGGCCGTGTCTCGCAGCGCCTGGTCGCCGGCCTGGTGACCGAGCGTGTCGTTGATGCGCTTCAGTCCATTCAAGTCCATGAAGAACACACCCATCGCGTAATGCTCGCGCTGGGCCACTTTCAACGCCTGTTGAGCCAACTCGAAAAAGCCGCGACGGTTTCTCAACTGCGTCAGCTCGTCGATCAGCGATAGTGTTTGCAGCAGCTGGGCGTTACGAAGCAGGGCTTCCTCACGCTCGCGGACAGCGCGTTCGGCACGATGCTTGTGAATCGCAACTTCGATCGCACACCGCAGCTCGTCTTCCTGGAACGGTTTGATCAGATAGCCGAGCGGGCCGGTCAGCACCGCCCGTTGCAAAGTCTCGCTGTCGCGATGGCCGGTGAGAAAAATGATGGGCACATGAGAATGCTCTTGCATCATGCGCGCCGCCTGAATGCCATCGACCTCGCCGCGCAGGCCCACGTCCATCACCACGAGTTCGGGTTGCAGCTGTTCGGCCATCCCGACCGCCTGGGTGCCTTCGCTGGCGATGCCGGCGATGCGGTAGCCGAGGCGCGTCAGGGCCTCCTTCAGGTCCTGGGCGACGATGCCTTCGTCCTCCACGATCAGGATGGAAGCCGGGGAGAGGTCCGGCGTCAGGGCTGTGACGCGCGTGGTGTCGTCAGCCGACGACGAATCGGCAGCCGTTACGCGTTCGAACAGTCGGTTGCGAGGCTCCACGTTGAACAATCCGTCTTTCCCCTTGGCTACCGGGTCCGGTGAAAGGCCGCCTAATTTTGGACTAGACCCGCCGTGTCAGCTCGCTTAACGCTTGAACCATCCTACGGGTTCACCTCAGGCGAGGAATTCGCAGGTATTTAACAGTTGGCTGGCCGCTGCGCCGTTTCTCTGACGGCCAGCTCACCTACAATGCGCTCCGATCCGCGGGCGCACGTCGCCAGGGGCCGACGGTAAGCGCGAGCGCACCGCGGCCACATGCGGACGGATGCGAATTGACTAGAGGAGAGAAGAGTTGACTCAGCAGGCTGGCGGCACGGCATTGATCTGCGGCTCGGTGGCCTTCGACACCATCATGGTGTTCGAGGACCGGTTCCGAAATCACATCCTGCCCGACAAGATCCACATGTTGAACGTGTCGTTCCTGGTGCCGCAAATGCGGCGCGAGTACGGCGGCTGCGCCGGCAACATCGCATATAACTTGCGCCTGCTCGGCGACACCGGCTTTCCGATGGCGACAGTGGGGCGCGACGCGGGCCTGTATTTGCAGTGGATGAACGACAACCGCGTGCCCACCGATTACGTGAAAGTGATCGAGAGCGAACACACCGCGCAGGGCTTCGTGACCACCGATCTGGACGACAACCAGATCTGGGCCTTCCATCCGGGCGCCATGCAGCTTTCGCATCTCAACGACGTGACCCAGGCGCAGAAGGACGGCAAGGGCGTCAAAGTCGGCATCGTCGCTCCCGACGGCCGCGAGGGCATGATCCGGCACGCCGAGCAGTTTGCCGCCGCCGGCATCCCTTTCATCTTCGATCCCGGCCAGGCCATGCCGCTGCTGGATGCCGAGACCCTCAAGGCGTTCATCGCCCAGGCGACCTGGGTGACCGTCAACGATTACGAGTGGCAGGTGGTGCAGCAGCGCACCGGCTTGAACGAACGCCAAATACTCAATCACGTGCAGGCGCTGATCGTCACGCGTGGTGCGGATGGCTCAGTGATTCACACGCGCAATGGCGATATCGTCATTCCGTCGGCCAAACCGAAGGCAGTAGTGGATCCGACCGGGTGCGGTGACGCCTACCGGGCCGGCCTGTTGCATGGTCTTTTGCACGGGCGCGATTGGGAGACGACCGGGCGCATCGCCTCGTTGCTCGGCGCACTCAAGATCGAGACTCGCGGTACGCAAAACCATCGCTTCACGGCTGCCGAATTCGCCGCTCGGTACCGTGAGAATTTCGGTACAGCACTGTTACCGGCTACGGGTTAACATTCACTTTTAGATATCAGTAAGGATCGTGTAGGACTTCCTAATGAGCAGCAGCTTTTTGTTTACCTCGGAGTCGGTCTCCGAAGGCCATCCGGACAAGGTCGCGGACCAGGTTTCCGACGCGGTGTTGGATGCCATCCTGGCGCAGGACAAACATTCGCGCGTCGCCGCCGAAACCCTGTGCACGACCGGTCTGGTGGTGTTGGCCGGCGAAATTACGTCCAATGCCGTCATCGACTATCAAACCGTGGTGCGCGATACGATCAAACGTATCGGCTACGACAACAGCGATTACGGCATCGACTACAAAGGCTGTTCGGTGCTGGTCGCTTACGGCAAACAGTCGCAAGACATTGCTCAGGGTGTGGATGAAGGCCGCGGCATCGATCTCGATCAAGGCGCTGGCGACCAGGGCCTGATGTTCGGTTACGCCTGCGACGAAACGCCGGAGCGCATGCCGCTCGCAATCTACCTGTCGCATCGCTTGGTCGAGCGCCAGGCGCAGCTGCGTAAGTCCGGCAAACTGCCCTGGCTGCGTCCGGACGCGAAGTCGCAGGTCACGATCCGCTACGTCGACGGCAAGCCGAAAGAAATCGATACCATCGTGTTGTCGACTCAGCATCACCCGGATATCGAGCACGCCAAGCTCACCGAGGCGGTGATCGAAGAGATCGTGAAACCGGTGCTGCCGAAAGAAATGATCGGCAAGAAGGTGAACTATCTGATCAACCCGACCGGCCGGTTCGTCATCGGCGGTCCACAGGGCGACTGCGGTCTCACCGGTCGCAAGATCATCGTCGACACCTACGGCGGCTCGGCGCCGCACGGCGGTGGCGCGTTCTCCGGCAAGGATCCCTCGAAGGTGGATCGCTCGGCGGCTTACGCCGCTCGCTACGTGGCGAAGAACATCGTCGCGTCGGGGCTTGCCACCAAGGCTCAGGTACAGGTGTCGTACGCCATCGGCGTCGCCAAGCCGACCAGCATCATGGTGACCACGTTCGGCACCGGCAAAGTGTCCGACGAGCGCCTGGAGGAGCTGGTCGCGAAGCACTTCGACCTGCGTCCGAAAGGCATCATCCAGATGCTCGACCTGCTGCGTCCGATCTACCAGAAGACCGCCGCCTACGGCCATTTCGGCCGCAGCGAGCCGGAATTCTCCTGGGAAAAGACCGACAAGGCCGAGGTGCTGGCGGCCGAGGCTGGCATCAAGCGCGCGGCGAATGCTTGATTCGCGTTCGGGGTGTGGGGGCGCAGCCCCCACGTCCCGATAATATTTCCTCCCCTCCCTACGGGAGGGCCAGGGGTGGGTTCTTCGAACTCACCTCTGATAGAATTCGATTTCCGCGAACCGAGGGGCGCTGCAGCAGCCTAGGGGTCCTCCCTAACGTCCTGCCAGGCTCGGCTCGCAAGCCTTATGGCAACGGCGCCCTCCAACATATCGACGGAGATACACATGAGCGCAGTCGCCAAGTCTGCTTCCAATGATTTTCACGTTGCCGACCTCAAGCTCGCCGACTGGGGTCGCAAGGAAATCCTGATCGCCGAAACCGAAATGCCCGGTTTGATGGCGATCCGCGAAGAGTTCGCCAAGTCCCAGCCTTTGAAAGGAGCTCGCATCACCGGCTCCCTGCACATGACCATTCAAACCGCGGTGCTGATCGAGACGCTGCAAGCGCTCGGCGCGCAGGTGCGTTGGGCGTCGTGCAACGTGTTCTCGACTCAGGACCATGCCGCCGCCGCGATCGCCGTCAAAGGCACGCCGGTGTTTGCATATAAAGGCGAGTCGCTGGACGAGTACTGGGATTACACGCACCGCATTTTCGATTGGCCGGATGGCGGCTACTCGAACATGATTCTCGACGACGGCGGCGACGCGACGTTGCTGCTGCACCTCGGTACGCGCGCCGAAAGCGATATCAGCGTGCTCAACAATCCGGGCAGCGACGAAGAAATCTGCCTGTTCAATTCCATCAAGGCCAAGCTCAAGCTCGACCCGAAGTGGTATTCGACGCGCCTGAAACAAGTGAAGGGCGTGACCGAAGAAACCACCACCGGCGTGAAGCGCCTGTACCAGATGGCGAAGGACGGCAAGCTTGCGTTCCCGGCCATCAACGTCAACGACTCGGTCACCAAGAGCAAGTTCGATAACTTGTATGGTTGCCG
>Ga0247784_1000108_pt1 | contig 28488 bp, 22 predicted proteins | sample UWRJL169409R5_FD_179909 | JGI IMG/M metagenome (GOLD analysis project Ga0247784, IMG submission 179909) | Plant litter microbial communities from Arlington Agricultural Research Station in Wisconsin, United States - UWRJ-L169-409R-5 | ecosystem: Environmental > Terrestrial > Plant litter >...
CCAAGGCCCCCCATCGGACTCCAGCGTTTGGAAAGACTCACGATCCCGGAATCGCGAGCGCGTTGCATGGCGCTGCTGCTGATCGGATCGGCCAGCATGTCGTAGCCCAACAGCTTGCGCGTGTTGCCGCTGAACGGTTCGATGAATGTGACTGCGACGTATCGATCGCGTTGCCCGGCGGGCCACACGTGATAGTCCGGCGAGTCCTGCGTGCGCATCTGTTGCTCATGAGCTGCGAGCTCGTGAGCGTCGAGCTGTTTCGCGAAGCCGAGCATTTCGACGCCTGGATGGTCGCGCCTTAATTCCAGGCCATCCACGAAGTGTCGCCAATCGTCACGCGTGATCACACGACTGGTCGCAAACAACGCGACTACAGCTTGCAAGCTCTCTTGATATGCACGAGTGCGCGCCTCGACAGTTTCGGCGATCTGTCGCCCGTCGCTGTCGAAATCGAACGCGGCGCTCGACTCCGCCTGCGTTTTCAACCCATACCAGGTAACAGTCGTGGCGCCGAGCGACACGAGCAGCACTAACCACGGCGTCGCGTTGGTCTGCAACCGCCCCCCTTCAGACCCGAGTCCTCACACCTTCGAGCGCCTGGATCAAGGCAACCCGATCGAATGGCTTCACTAACACAGCAGCGACTCCAAGCTCGCGTGCGACCGCCTCCATTGCCGACCGGCCGTTCACCAGCGCGTCGGCGGACATGGCGATGATCGAGGCATAAGGCATCGCGAGCGCCAGACCCTCGATGGTCTCACGCGCGGACTGTAAAGGTGCACGCACATCCACCAGCACGACGTCGCATTTCGCGACCGCTGCCGACACGCCCAGTTCACGCCCGTCCATGGACGCGTACCCCGCCATTCCCAACCATTCCGAAACCAGTGCACGGATGGCTCGGTCGGACTCCAGGACCAGCACGCACGGCGACCGCTCGCCGGTGTCGCCCGGCACGGGCCTGACCCTCGATAGATTCAGCGTATGGTGTCGACGTGCGTCCAAGGCTCGCCCTCCTGCCGGTTCGGCGGTCATTGGGCGCGGTGGACATTAACGCTGAATGTTTTGCCGGTGGGTCGATTATTTCAATTGAAATAGAAGCTGGCGCCCCGGCCTCATAGATCCAGGACCAGCACCGGCGTCCTGGCCCGCGAGCAACACGGAGTAAAGACTGTGCCGCTGTCGTGCTCGGCCGGGGTCAGGTAGCGATCGCGATGGTCCGGTACGCCGTCGAGCACCCGTGTAACGCATGTCCCGCAGATGCCCTGAGCGCAGGAAGACGGGATGCCGACGCCGTGTGCGACCAATACGTCCAAAGCGGTTTGCTGTGCCAAGACGTGCACGACGCGGCCGGATCGAATCAAGTGCAGATCGAATGCTTGCGCGTCTGTGTCCACTGGCGTTGCTTTGAACAGCTCGGAGTGGAGCCGGTCTTCGGACCATCCCAATTCACGGCCGGCGGCCAGCACGCTTTCGATCAGGCGTCCCGGGCCGCATACATATATATGGGCGCCGGCAGGTGCGGCGGCGAGAACCGCACGCGCATGGAATCGGCCGGGATGCGGGTCGTCCGAGAAGTGCAGTGACAACTTTTCTTTGGGCACGAGTGCCTGCAGCTGTGGGACGAACGCTGCGTCTTCTTTGCGACGCGCGCAGTAGTGCATGGTGAATGGCTGGCGCAATGTGGCGAGGCGCGATGCCATGGCGATCATCGGCGTGATGCCGATGCCACCGGCGATGAGTAACGCCTCCGGCGCATGCTCCACCAGCGCGAAGGTGTTTCGAGGCGGCGCAATCTTGATTCGTGCGCCCGACTGCAATGTATGAGCGGCAACAGAGCCGCCGCGAGAATCAGGCAGCTTCAGCACAGCAACGCGGTATCGCGTGCGATCGCTTGGATCGCTCCAGATGCTGTACTGACGGATGATGCTGTTCGGAAGATAAACATCGACGTGAGCGCCCGCCTCGAAGGGCGGCAGCTCGCCACCGTCCGCGGCACGGAGCTCTAATGCGCGAACCGAGCGTGTTTCTTCCCACGCGCGGGCGACGACAACATCGATGAGGTTGGTCCGATTCACAGGCTCGCGCATCGGCGGCAAAGCTTGCAGACGCCGTCGTTCGAGCCATTGCCACACACCTGTCAATGCAATCCCGCTGAGACACAGCGCGCCCATAAGAAACAACACTCGCCCGACGATGCCGAACACTTCGCCACTGTGGATGGGCAGCATCAAGTCCAGTAGTACGTTGCCTGCTGGTAACGACCGCGCCTCGTACACGCCAAGCGGGGCTGCGGTGTACCCGTTGAGCCAGATCTGATCGCTCGCTCGCGGCCGGCTCGTGGACAGCGTCTCGAAAAAGATCGCGACGACACGTCCGTGCCCGCCCGGGAACCGCACGTTCTTGATGCGCGCGTCGCCATAGCGCTGGCGTCCGGCCGCGATGATTTCGTCCAACGGCAACAGTGCCACGTCCGCACGCTCAGCGACCTTTGGCGCTGGCCTGAACACTATCGACACCGATCGAGCGAGCACCGATTGGATCTCGCTCTTCCAAACGATGACGGGTCCCGTCGAACCCCAGATCAGCAACAACAACACGACCAAGATGCCGCCGACACGATGCAGATCTCGCAGGCCGCGATACTTCCCTGCACTCACGCTGACCGTGAAGCCGCGCTTGAGATTGCGACGCCCCGGCCACCACACGAACGGCGCTGTGATCGCGAGAAACAATAGCGCAACGCCCATGACGCCGATGATGGTCTCGCCGGTGTCACCTGCCAGCAACTCTTGATGCAGCCCGAACACCCAATGCATCGGCCACTGGCTCGTCGGCGCATCGCGTTTGATGTTGCCGCGATAAGGATCGACAGCCACATAGCGCTGATTTGCCGCACCCTTGGTTTCCATTCGAAACACCAGCGCTTCATCCGGGTGCGGCGGATACTCGATGCGTTCGACGTACAACTCCGGATGAGCACGAAGCACCGTCTCGATCAGCGCCTGCACCGGCAGATACGCGTCGCGCGGCTCGACGACCATCGAGCCGTGATGAATGACGCGATTGAGCTCGTCGCGAAATGCAATGGACGCGCCGGTCAAGCCCTGCAGGAATAACAGGACTCCGAAGGTCAAGCCCACCCAGCGGTGGCAGGTTACGAGAACAGATCGAGTCGTCATGGGCAAAGGGCTCAGTCCTGCTTCAATGCGCTGCGCCACTCCCTCAGAAATCGCAGCCGTTTGATCTGATCGAGATTGGCCAACAGCTCCGGGCCGACGCGAATGGCGCGCATGTTGGATCCATCGACTTGCGTACCCTCCGGCACCTCCACGTCGCCGCGCACCGGTGTCATGTGCTTGCGGGCGAGAAACGTTTGGCCGCGCTTCGACAGGAGATAATCCAGGAATAACTTTGCTGCCGCAGGATGACGCGCATCGGCGGGGATCAGCGCGATACGCGATGCGACCAGCGTGTAGTCGTTCGGCAGCACCACGCCAATCGACGGATCGCGGACCGCGCGCTCCAGCGCATACGAGCCGATCATGTTGTAAGCGATCAGGTGATCGCCCGAAGACACGCGATCGAGGACCGCGCCCACCGACGAATACAACTGCACTCGCGACCGTCCCATCGCGCGCACGAGCCGCCATGTATCGCGCGTCACCTGCAGATCCTGGGTGATGTAGAGAAATCCCACGCCTGAGCGCTCAGGATTCATCATCGCGACTTTGCCCGCGTAGGCCGGATTGTTCGTCAGCAAACGTTCGAGGTCGGCGCGCGTGCGAGGCACGTCGGCCGCAGGAACGAGATGTTTGTTATAGACGATGACAACCGGCTCGGCGGTGATGCCATAAGCCTCGTTCTTCCAAATCGCCCACGGCGGCAGATTGGGCTTTTCCGGCGACGCATACGCCTGCGCATAACCGTCGTTGACCAGCTTGATCTGCAGGTCCATCGCCGAGCTCCACAGCAAATCGGCGGTACCTTCCTTGGCGGCGACTTCGGCGACGAAGCGGCTGTACATCTCGGTCGAATTGATGTCGGCGTAGTCGACGACGATTTGCGGATACATCGAACGGAAGTGGCGCAACAACTCGTCGACCTCGCGCGCATCGGTGGTCGAATAGATGCTCAGGCGCCCTTCTTCGTTCGCCTCGGACACGCGATTCGCATACGAACGCGGATAGCCGGCCGGCACAGCGGCAGCGAACGCGAATAGCGGAGCACACAGCACGCTCGCCACGAGTGCCGTGAGCCAGGGAAAATCCGCTCGCCGCGCCACCGAGCCCGCCCCCTTTGTATTCTGGTACTGGCTGGAAACGATAGGCATTGATACTGTCGCTAACCTGTCACCAATCGTTTGATGGAATTCCAGGGGCATCCGTTTGGCTCGTATCCTGCTGGTCGAGGACGATCCTGCGCTGCGAAGGGGGCTGGTCGCAACTCTGCGCGCCGCCGGCTATGCCGTCGACACGGCCGGCGACGGCGCGTCGGGTTTCGAGATCGCCCGCAAGGAACCCTATGCGCTCATCATCCTCGATGTGGGCCTGCCCGACTTGTCGGGATTCGAAGTGCTCAAACGGCTGCGCCAACGCGGCACCAAGACACCGATCCTGATCCTGACAGCACGCGATACGGTACAGGATCGCGTCACCGGATTGGATCTCGGTGCCGACGATTATCTGCTCAAACCATTCGAGCCTACCGAGCTCGAAGCGCGCATTCGTGCGCTGCTGCGCCGTTCGCAGGGCGAGCCCTCGCCCGTCGTCACCATCGGCACGCTCGTGATCGATCATTCCCTGGGCACAGCCACGGTCAACGGTCGCTCGCTCGATTTGCGCCGACGTGAGTGGGCCGTGCTGGAACGATTGGTGGCGCGCCCTGGCAAGCTGGTGTCGAAAGAGCGGCTGACCAGCGAGGTGTTCAGCTTCGACGAACCAGTGGCACCCAATGCCATCGAAGTTTATGTCGCACGATTGCGCAAAAAGCTCGAACCCGATGGGCCGCACATTCGCACACTGCGCGGACTCGGCTACATGCTCGATCCGAATTAACCAGAGTGGCCAGCGTGACTGTAGGCGGATTTACGGCGCCGTTGTCGCTCACGGGCCGACTGTTTCGCGGCCTCGTCGGGCCGATGATCGGGCTCGCGTTGGTGCTGGGCGCCGGTGGCGCGTGGGCAATTCATAGTCTGGTCGAGGCAGTTAACGATCGACTGCTCGGTGCATCGGCGCGAGCTGTTGCTGAAACGCTCGAAGTACAGGATGGCGCGATCACGCTGGATCTACCGCCTTGGGCACTCGGCATGCTCGAAAATCCATCGCGCGACAATATCTATTACAACGTCTACGAAGGCGACCGGCTGCTCACTGGCTACCCTTCTCTCCCGCCGCCAAGCGCCGCCGAATTCAACACCGACCATACGGTGTTTCGTTACGGCGAGTATCGCGGGCAGCGTGTGCGAATTGCGGCCGAGGGTCGACGCTTGCCTCGCATTCGAGATCTCGTCGTCGTGCAAGTGGCGGAGACGCTCGAAGCTCGTCGTGCGCTCTCGCGTCAGATGCTCATTCAGTTGGTGGTGTTGGAGGTTGCACTCATCGGGCTTGCGTCGTTTCTTATTCCCATCGGTGTGCGTTGGGGCATGGCGCCGCTGACTCGTCTGCGTCGAGGCATGGATGCACGCACCACCTCGGATTTCACTCCGCTGCCCCTGGCAGATGTGCCGCGCGAGTTGAGAGATCTGGTCACCACGTTCAACACGCTGTTGTCGCGATTGGATACCGCGGTCGAAGGCATGCGTCGGTTCACAGCGGACGCGTCTCATCAAATGCGCACACCGCTGTCGATTCTGCGTACTCACATTGGAGTGCTGAAGTCGCAAGTCGAAGAACGCGCGAGGTCTGAATCGATTGCCGACATCGAGGCTGCGACCGATCGATTGCAACGTCTGCTGATACAGCTGCTCGCATTGGCGCGTGCTGAAGGCGCCGAACCATCGGGGTTGGCATTCCACGAAATCGATGTGGGTGCGACGGCTCGCAGCGTCGCAGAAGATCACGCGCCACAAGCGTTCCGCGCCGGGGTCGATCTGCATTTGTTGATGGAAGGACGCGAGCCGTATCTGGCCCGCAGCGACAAGGTGCTGGTCACCGAAATGCTCAGTAACCTCGTCGACAACGCAGTTCGTTACAACACTCGCGGCGGCAACGTGATCATTCGCGTCGTCGGTGAAGACGAGCACGTGGCGGTCGAAGTCGAGGACGACGGTCCTGGAATTCCAGAAGACGAGCGCGACAAGGTGTTCACGCGGTTCTATCGCCTGAATCGGGATCAGAGCCGCCCCGGCAGCGGCCTGGGCTTGTCGATCGTGCAGGTGCTGGCTCAGATCCTGGATGCGAGGGTCGAGCTTGCCGGTGGTCGCGAGGGGCGCGGCTTGCGAGTGCGAGTGATCTTCCGACGACCTGGCACCACGACAGCTCAATGACAGCATCTCGCACCTAACTTGCGCCTACGCAAGGGGTGTCGAATGAGTCTGCTGACCGCCAATCTGGTCGATACGTATGCCGACGAGGTGCGCGGCTGCGACGTGCAGTTCCGTTCCTACGGCGGTCGCACGTGCTTTCACGGACCGGTGCGCACGATCCAAGTCTTCGAAGACAACCTGCTGGTCAAACAAACGCTCTCTACTCCGGGTAACGGCGCAGTGCTCGTCATCGACGGCAGCGCTTCTCTGCGCTGCTGTTTACTCGGCGACTACCTCGCCGCACTCGGTGGCAAGAACGGTTGGGTCGGCGTGATCGTCTGGGGCGCAGTTCGCGATACAGTCGCACTGGGCGCTCTCGACTTCGGCGTGAAAGCGCTCGGCTCCAATCCGCTGCGCCCTCGCAAGACCGGCGCCGGCCACATCGATGTGCCCGTGGAATTTGGCGGTACCGTGTTTCGTCCGGGCGACTGGATATATAGCGACGCCGATGGCCTCTTGGTCAGCGGCCGCAACCTGCAAGCTGCGTAAGCGCAAATGTCCGTTACGGCTCAAGTGACGATTGCAGGCGAGCCGCATCGCATTGCCGACCTGCCCGCGTTTGCCAGCGACAACCTGGATCTCATGCCATGGGTACATCGTGTTCTGCTGGAGAATGTGCTGCGCCATGAGCCGAACAACACGGCCGCCGCATCGGCAATCCTGAGCTGGCTGGCGCGCGGATCGAGCGAGTCCGAGATTCCATTTCATCCGGGTCGAGTGCTGATGCACGACACGACGTGCGTGCCTGCACTCGTCGACATCGCAGCGATGCGTTCGACACTGGCCGAAGCCGGTCGCGATCCCGCACAACTCAATCCGGTGCTGCCGGTGGATGTCTCCGTCGATCATTCCATCGCCGTCGATTACTACGCGACGCCCGACGCGCTCCAACGCAACATGCAACGCGAGATCGAGCGCAACACTGAACGCTATCGTCTGTTGAAATGGGCCACGCGTGCGCTTCGCGGTGTGAATGTGCATCCGCCGGGCACCGGCATCATGCATACGATCAACCTGGAACGGCTGGCGACTGTCGTCACCACCCAGATGCGCGACGGTGTGAAATGGGCGGTGCCGGATACGTTGATCGGCACCGATAGTCACACACCGATGATCAACGGCATCGGCGTGCTCGCGTGGGGCGTCGGCGGTCTGGAAGCGGAAAGCGTGATGTTTGGCATGCCGGTGATGCTGCTCGTACCCGATGTCATTGGTGTGCGCCTGACAGGCGCGCTTCCCGAAGGAGTGCTTGCAACTGATCTCGCGCTGCTGGTGACGGAACGGCTGCGACGGCTGCGCTTGTCCGGAAAGTTCGTCGAGTTCTTCGGCCCGGGCGTTGCCTCGCTATCCTGCGGGGAGCGAGCAGTCGTCGCGAACATGGCGCCGGAGTACGGGGCGTCCACCGGCTTCTTTCCCATCGATCAACACACGATTGATTATTTGCTTGCGACTGGCCGTTCGGGTGCACACGTGGAGTTTGTCGAGAGCTACGCGCGTCGGCAGCACTTGTGGTTCGATCCTTCGTGCGAGCCTCGCTACACCGAGGTGGTCGACATCAACCTCTCCAAAGTCACATTATCTCTTGCAGGGCCACGGCGCCCGCAGGATCGGCTGTCGCCAAAAGAAACATCCGCGGCATTGGCACGACTTCGATCGGATGGCGAGCGCCTCGCGACCGGGACGGAACTGCATGGTCGCATGCCAGAGGTGAGACACGGACGGGGCGACCAGCGACCGCCGCACGTCGCCGTGGCAATCGCCGCGATCACGAGCTGCACAAACACGTCCGATGCACGCCTCGCCATCGCAGCGGGACTGCTGGCTAAGAAGGCGCGCACGTTTGGGTTGCATCCGCCGAAGTGGGTCAAAACATCCTTCGCGCCGGGCTCACCGACCGCAGAGAGATACTTGCGACGAGCTGGCCTGCTCGACGACCTGGAAGCGCTCGGCTTCGGGATCGTTGGTTATGGCTGTACGACCTGCATCGGCAATTCTGGTCCGCTGCACGCCGACATGATAGACGCGATGGCAAGACGTGGCGTGCAACCGGTCGCGGTGCTGTCCGGCAATCGCAACTTTCCCGGCCGCGTGCATGCGCAGATCGACGCGAACTTTCTCGCGTCGCCGCCGCTCGTCGTGGCTTATGCGCTGGCAGGCGACGTCGCTTGTAACATTCTGGAAGATGCGATCGGCCTCGCCTCGAACGGTCGCACCGTATATTTGCGCGACTTGTGGCCCAGCGGCGCAGAGATCGATGCCGCCGTCGCCGCTGCACTCGATCCCAGCGATGTCCGCGAATCGTACCAACGAGCCGAGCAAAACGACCTGTGGCGCGCGCTGGATGCGCCCGCATCGCCGTTATTTCCATGGGACGAGAAGTCCACTTACATTCGGCGACCGCCGTTTGCAGTGGCCAGTAGTTCGTCGGCACTCGGACACTACGTCGCACATCCCTTGCTTGTGCTCGGCGACGACATCACCACCGATCACATCTCCCCGGCTGGGCAAATCCCGGCCGACAGCGACGCCGCCACGCACTTGATCGCACATGGCGAGAATCCGCAGGACCTCAACGTGTTTGCGTCCCGACGCGGTAACTGGGAAGCAATGTTGCGAGGGCTGTACACGAATCGCACGGTTCGCAATCTGCTGGATTCAGCGCTACCCGCAGGCACAACGAAACACGCTGGCAGCCAGGCTGTGCTGCCTCTGTGGCAAGCCGCCGCTCGTTATCGAGACGAAGGTGCTTCGGTGATCGTCGTCGCCGGTGAACGATATGGCACGGGCTCGTCGCGCGACTGGGCGGCGAAAGGACTTTGGTTACTTGGCGTGCGTGCGGTGCTCGCACTGAGCTTCGAGCGCATTCATCGCTCCAACTTGATCGGCATGGGCATTCTGCCGCTGCACTTGCCTGCGCCCTGCTCGCTCGCGACCGGCGACACGCTGGAAATCGATGCTCAACGCATCACGCCAGGTGCGCCGGTGTCGGTGACCCTTCGTCGCAACGATGGCAGTGTCACGCAGTTCGTCGCGCACGCCGCCGTGGAGACAGCGCTCGAAGCTGAGTTACTGCAGGCCGGCGGAATTCTGCCCTACATCCTTCAACGCAAGCTGAAGTGATCAAGCCGTCGCCGGCTTGTCGTGCTCGTCGTCGATGCTCCGCGTCTGCCCGGTCGAGATGATGGTGCGCGTGGCGTCGATCGTCGCGTAGGTCCACAAGATTCGCAGGTTCTCCGTCTGCGAGGCGTTCCGGAATCGATGTGGAATATTGGCGGGTAGAAACGTCGTGTCATCGGCCATGGCCGCGTGCTCGACGCCGTCGATCTCAATCATGGCGCTGCCCGACAGAATCACGACACTCTCTTCGCAGTTGTGACTATGCAAGGGAACCGCCGCGCCGGGATCGAAGACGGTGATGCCGTTGATGAGTGTCGTCGAGCCGAGCTTGCGGGTGACGAGCGGAATCGTTCGCACCCCGCCACCGCGGGAGCGAGGCTCGATCTTGGACGGACGCAGAATCGCAGGCTTCGCCACCACATCGGTCATCTTTTATCCTCAGGATGCGCGTATCGCCGCACTCACGACTTTGGTGAACGCGGTCGTGTCGAGCTGTCCACCGAGATCTCTCGTGCGACCTCGCGGATTGTCGAGCACTTGATCCACAGCGGCGGCGATGTGAGCGCCTGCTGCTGTCAGCGACTCGTTGCCATCGCGACGGCCGCGCCAATCGAGCAGCATGGCTGCAGACAGAATCAGCGATGTCGGATTTGCGATGTTCTTGCCCGCGATGTCCGGCGCCGAACCGTGCTGTGCCTGAGCGACGCAGATCTCGTCGCCGGCATTGATGGAACCGCCGAGGCCAAGGCTCCCCGAGAGCTCGGCCGCTTCGTCGGACAGGATGTCGCCAAACATGTTGGTGGTGACGATCACGTCGAAGCGATCGGGGTTGCGGATCAGCAAGGCCGCCGTGGCGTCGACGATCAATTCTTCCAGCTCGACGTCCGGATATTCCTGCGCGACCTTGCGAACCTCGCGCAGAAATAAACCGTCGGAGAGTTTCAGCACGTTCGCTTTGTGAACGGCTGCGACTTTGCAACGTCGTCCGCGAGCGATCTCGAACGCGGCACGCGCTACGCGACTCGAAGCACGCGCAGTGATTTTTCGAACCGACAACGCCATGTTCTCGTCGGGCATGAATTCGCCTGTGCCGGCGTGCATGTTGCGGTCGGCATAGAAACCTTCGGTGTTCTCGCGCACGATGATCACATCCATCGGCTTGCGCAAAATGCTCAACCCGGCGCGAGAGCGGCTCGGGCGAATGTTCGCGTACAGATCGAACACGACGCGCAGCTCGGCCGATTGATTGATGCCCCCTTCGGGTCGAGTTGGATAGTCGTAGTGCGAGACCGGGCCGAGGATCACACCGTCGACTTCGGGAATCCGCTTCATCACTTCCGCCGGCAGCGTGGTCCCTTGGGATTTCAGCGTAACGAGCCCGATCTCGCGCACTTCGATGGCCAGACCGAGTGACATGCGCTGGTCGATGGCGGCGAGCACGTCGATAGTCGCGTTGGTGATTTCCGGCCCGATGCCGTCGCCGGGAAGAATTAGAATGTTCATGGCAGGTCGCGACTGACGCTGATGCCGCCCACCATGCGCTGGGATCCTGTCAAGGAGCTGTCATGTCGGTGTCGGGAAAATCCGGTTGTGGCGCGCTATGATCGGCTGGTCGTTCACGCTGGGATTGCCGAAAACAATGATTCGATCGGGGAGCTGCGCCGCTCTTGCGGCTTGTTGTTTTGCCCTTGGCCTGGCTGCTTGCACGAATACACCGTCGCGAGAGAGTGGGAAATTCATTGCGGCGTGGTCGGTTTCACAAGGGCGGATTGCGGAGCAGCCCCCTGCGCTCGATGGCTCCACTGTGAGGATCGTCGTGCGGCCGACGATCGATGGCGCGGCGGTGCGCATCAAGCTGGAGAATACGATTGCGACCACGCCTGTGACGTTTGCTGCCGCTTACATCGGCGTGCTCGATCAAGGCGCGGCATTGGTGCGAGGATCGAATAAACAACTGACGTTTGGGCGTCAGGACGGAGTGACACTGCTGCCGGGTGCGGGTGTTTATAGCGACGCGGTCGATCTTCCGGTGCGAGCGTTTCAGCGGCTCGCGATCAGTTTGGATGTGACATCGACGCGAGAGATCAGCTCACATGCTCTCGGTTTGACACCGAGTTATTACTCATCCGGCCATGTGGGGAAGACGGAGTCGCGGTCGGGTTTCATGCCGTTGCCATCGATGGCGCAAGACGTGACGGCGTTCCCAGTGTATTGGGTCACTGCCGTTGATGTGATATCGACGGCGGCTAGCGGCGCAATCGTCGCACTAGGTGATTCGATCACCGATGGCCGGTGTAGCACGACCGATGCCAGTGGCAAGGTCCTTCCCGATTTGTATCAACGCTGGACCGATGTGCTGGCGGATCGTCTTGCCCCGCTGCCCGCGAGTTATCCGAAGGCGGTGATCAATGCTGGTATCGCAGGCAACCGTATCCTAGCGGATGGCCCGAGCGGGCCGGCGGCGTTGGCGCGTTTGGATCGCGATGTGCTGGATCGTGCGGGGGCGACGCATGTGATTTTGTTCGAAGGCACCAATGACCTTTCCAGAGATGCCACCTCCGCCGAGGTGATCGCGGGCACACGCGAGATCATCGATCGGGTGCACGCGCGGGGTATGAAGATCATTGGCGCCACCGTGATCCCACGAGGTAAACCCGAAGGTGCCGGTGAAGGGTTTAGCGAGTTGCAGGAACGGTATCGGTTGGAAGTGAATGCGTGGATGCGCAAGGAAGCATCGTTCGATGGTGTGATCGACTTTGATGCTGTGATGTCTGGAGGTGGCGTCTCTCCCACCGGAGGGCAGATCATGAAGGTCGAGTACAGCTGCGACTTCATACACCCAAACGCAGCCGGCTATCGGGCGCTTGGCGAAGCCATCGATCTCAATCTGTTCGAATAAGAGGGCCTCGGTGGCTCGCGAAGGTCTCGGAGGGTGGGTGGTGGTTCGCCGACATGGGGCGGCACATGGCCTGGGAAGTGGTAGCTCATTCTTCCTTGCAAAACCTCTTTATCCTCGGCGCACCACCGTCGTCTGCGTAGACGCCACTGCCCAGGCGCGACTCAAGACCAAGTGCCGATCAGTGTCGGTAGCCGCGTTTCCGCCGAGTTGAGATTCACACTGCGGTCGATCGAGACCTGGTTACCCGTGAACGTACACAACACAGTATCGCGGAAAGCTGTCTCCACGAACTGCCAGGTCATCTCCAGTTTATCCGGAGCGAGCCAGCGCGCGCCGGCGATGACAGCCTGGCGCTTGGGGCGATACTCGTGATGTAGCCGATGCCCCGTCATGCTGGTGAGCTGCTCCAGATATTCGGCGAAGCCCGCTGTGATCTCATGATCGCCGTCGGCATCGCTCATTCGATATGTGCACACGCCATCCGCGAATTCGAACGCGATCGATTTGACGGACTGATCGTTCTCCCGGATCGCGATCCGTTTGCCGCTGAGCTTGGCCGCCAGCGGCGAATCCGATTTCGTCAACGATGGCAGCAAATTCAACTCCCCCGTGTGCTTCGCCAATCGTCCCGCTGTCGGGCTCGCCGGCAACGCAGCCGCAGAGAAGGCGTCCGGGAAATGTTTCCAGATGAGCGGCAGCAGCTTGCTGCTGCCTTTGATGGCAGAGAACACCGCGAGCGTCGCGTTGTGCTGTGGAAACACGATCGCCAGCTGGGCAAACAAGCCCAGTGCGTAGTACGCGCCGTTCGGCCCGATCCACCACTGATAACCGTAGGCACCGTCCTCGTCGCCGTCCGAATGTTTGGTCGTCGCGGCCTTCACCCACTTCTCGGACAGCACGCGCTTGCCGTTCCACTCGCCCATCTGCGCATGCACAGCGCCGAGCTTCAACGACGCCGCTGTGTTCCAGCTCAAACCGTTGCCGCCCGGGCTGATGCCGCCGGGGCTCGTATCCCAATGCCAGCGGTCGATGCCCATCGGCTCGAAGAAACGCGGCTTGAGGTAATCCGCCATCGACTGACCCGTCGTCTTGGTGACAATCGCGGACAGCATGTAACTCGCGGCGCTGGTGTATTGGAAATGCGTGCCGGGCTCGTGCACCACTGGAATCTTGAAGAACTCGGCGACCCAGCTGGTCTGGATCGGCCGCCATACCGAACCCGACGTTTCTTTGTCGTGGCCACAGCGCATCGTGAGCAGATCGCTCACAGTCATCGCTCGCATGTTTGCGCTGGCGTCGGCCGGCACGAACTCGGGGAAGAACGACACGACCTTGTCCTGCAGGCCGAAGCGACCTTCGTCGATGGCCAGGCCCATGGCCGCCGCGGTCACGCTCTTGGTGAGCGAATGAGTGATGTGGATGCGATCGGCGCGATACGGCCACCACCAGCCTTCGGCGACCACGTGACGATTGCGCATCAGCATGAAGCTGTGCAATTCGAGGCCGGCGGCTGCGACTTCTTCGAGGAACGCCAGGATCCCGGCGGATGACACACCTTGAGCTTCGGGTGTACTGCGAGCCAGCCCATCCCGGTAATTATCGCCGGCGGAGACCGGCGTCACGCCCCGAGGCAGTCCGCGAACATCGGTCCCTCGCGCGATGCAACCGTCAGCCAGCCAGTAGGCACAACCGCCCAGGACCAATTTCCCGAAGCGGCGGCGGGACAGCTGCGAAGCGTCGGTCATCGAATGCTCCCCTTATCGTTGTTGCGATATTGAAAGCACAAGCTTTCACGAGGCTGTCGCGATAGTTGCATGCACGTGCGAGCTTTGACAGCCTGATGACAGGCGGCGCCCCTAGCATCGCCACCTCAGGGGGCAAGTGCCGTACGCCGGCCCATAACCAGAGAAAGTACTAAAGATGCTGGCAGTGTTGGCATTCGCGATGATCGCCACGTTCATGACGCTGATCATGACCAAGCGGCTGTCGGCGCTCGTGGCGTTGATCCTGGTGCCCACCGTGTTCGCCATCGGCGCGGGCTTCGCCCATGGGCTGGGCGACATGATGTACGCCGGCGTTCGCGAGCTCGCGCCGACCGGTGTGATGCTGATCTTCGGCATTTTGTACTTCGGCGTGATGATCGACGCCGGGCTGTTCGATCCTCTGATCAAGTTGATCGTGCGACTCGCACACGGCGACGCCTTGCGTATCACCATCGGCACCGCCGTGCTGGCGCTGCTGGTCTCACTCGACGGCGACGGCACGACGACCTACATGATCACGACCGCCGCCCTGCTCCCGCTCTATCGTCACATGAAGATGGACGTGCGCATCATGGCGTGCCTGATCATCATGTCGGGTGCGGTCATGAATCTGCTGCCTTGGGGCGGACCGACGGCACGTGCGGCGACGGCACTCCATCTCGACCCTCGCGATGTGTTCGTCGGCTTGATTCCGGCGATGATCGCGACCGCCGGGTACGTGATACTCGTCGCGTGGATGTTCGGGCTGCGTGAACGCAAACGGCTCGCTCAGTTGCAAAGGACCACGAACGACGATGACTCCGCCGCAGCGGTCATCAATTGCGACGCCGGCGATACGAATGCGCGGCGACCGCGTTTGATGTGGGCGAACTTCATTTTGACCGTGACGTTGATGACGTGCTTGATCGTGGGCGCACTGCCGCTGTCGATCCTGTTCATGCTCGGCTTCGCGGTCGCCCTGATGATCAACTACCCATCGCTACAACAGCAACGCGAACGGACCTTCGCACACGCCGGCAATGCACTCGCCGTCGGCGGCCTGGTGTTCGCAGCCGGTATTTTCACCGGCATTCTGTCGGGCACGAAGATGATCGATGCGATGGCCACGACCATCATCGATTGCTTGCCGTCGGCGCTTGGCCCCTACATGGCGCCGATCACCGCGTTGCTGAGCTTGCCGTTCACGTTTCTCATCTCGAACGATGCGTTCTATTTCGGCATGCTGCCGATTCTCGCGCAGACGGGAGCGGAGTACGGCATCAGTGCGATGGACATGGCGCAGGCCGCGCTGGTCGGTCAGCAGATTCACTTGCTCAGCCCGCTCGTACCCTCGACCTACCTGCTGGTCGGCATGGCTGGCATTGAGTTCGGCGAGCACCAGCGCTTCACACTCAAATGGGCGCTGGGCGCCTGCCTCGTGTTTATGATCGCGTGTTTGCTGGTGGGAATTTTCCCGCTGGCCGTTTGAACTTATCGGGAGTCGTGCTTTGGCCAATCGTTTGTTGCTCGCCGGGCTTACGACGTTGCTTGCCTGTAGTGCGCAAGCCGCCTCGCCCACCGACTGCGAATCGTGTTTCCGCGATCTCTATAAAGAGCTGATCGAAACCGACACCACGTTATCGGCGGGCGATTGCACGCTCGCCTCGGAGCGCATGGCCACTCGATTGAAGAACGCCGGCTACACCGCCGAGCAAGTTCGCGTCGTGGTTCCAGATAAGTTTCCGAAACAAGGCAACCTCGTCGCGCAGCTTCCCGGCATGGACAAGACGTTGCCTGCGGTGCTGTTGCTAGCACATATTGATACCGTAGAGGCCAAGCGCTCCGATTGGGCCCGCGATCCGTTCACGCTCGTGGAAGAGAACGGATATTTCTACGCCCGCGGTGCCATCGACGATAAAGCGATGGCCGCCTCGTTCGTGGACGCACTGATTCGACTGCGCAAGGAGGGGTTCCGGCCGAAGCGCACGATCAAGCTCGCGCTCACCTGCGGCGAGGAAACCGATCACTTTTTCAACGGCGTGCGCTATCTGCTGGCGACCGAGCCAGCAACGATGCAAGCCGGCTGGGTCGTGAACGAAGGCGGCAAAGGCACGCTGGACGACAACGGCAAAGCCGTGTCGTTCGGGATTCAAATCGGCGAGAAGATCTACCAGGACTTCAAGCTGGTGACGACGTCGCCCGGCGGCCATAGCGCACGCCCCACCGACGACAACGCCATCGATCGACTCGCGTCCGCACTGCTGCGCGTGGCCGAATATAAATTTCCGATCAATGCCACGCCGGTGACCAAGGAGTTCTTCCGCCGCTCAGCCGAGCACTACTCCGGCCAGGAAGCGACCGATATGTTGGCCATCGGCAATAGCACTGCCGATGCGGCCGCCTTCGAGCGGATCGCACGCGGCAATCGTTACTGGAATGCTTATTTGCGCACGACGTGTATCTCGACGACGATCAACGGCGGCCACGCCGCGAACGCTCAGCCCCAACGCGCGGAAGCAAACATCAATTGCCGCATCATGCCGGGCGAGTCGGTGGATGGTATCAAGCAGAAGCTCGAAGAGCTGGTCGCCGATCCGAAAGTTTCATTGGCGCTGGCCGATGCGCCCGGGCCGCAATCGGCGGCGCCGGCACTCACTGCGCAAATCCTGAAGCCGGTAGAAAGGATCGTTGCCGAGATGTGGGGCGTGCCAATAATTCCGACGCTGAGCACCGGCGCGACCGACGGTCGTTTTCTCAATGCGGCGGGTATTCCGACCTACGGCATCTCCGGCGTGTTCGTCGATCCAGACGGCAATGGCGTACACGGATTGGATGAGCGCGTGCGAGTGAAGTCGCTGCTCGAAGGACGCACGTTCTTGTATCGCCTGGTCAAAGCGTACGGTTCATCCAAGTGATGGATGAGCCGCTCCATCAAGCTCGTAGCGCTTGCGAGATCGCCTCCAATCCCGACAACAGCTCGGCGCGGGACGTCCAACCGTAGCCGAGCCGAAAGAAACGATCCGGCATCTCGAACCAGTGCCCTGGCCCCACATACGTTCCATGCTGTTCGAGCAGCCGGCGATAGAACGCATCGGTGCCTCCCGGCGGCTCGGCCCGCATGCGCGGGAAGCAAACAACGCCACCTTGCGGCGGCACCCACTCCAACAGCGTCTCCTGTGCCAGCCACTCTGCCACCAAGCGCCGCCGTTCACGCATTTCCGTCAGCGTCGGCTGAAGTAAACTCTCGCGTCGAGTGACAACCTGCTCGGCGATCCATTCGTCGATCACGCTGCCGCTCAGGCTGATCTGTTCCTTAGCGGCGAGAAACGTTTTCTGTAACTCGGGATCGCGCGTGATGAGCCAACCGATTCTGATGCCCGGCACGCCATAGGCCTTCGACAGCGACGATACGCTGATCACATGCGGCCCGAGCGAAGCAGCCAGCGGCAAAGCGCCGTCGAAGGAAAGGTCGCGATAGGTTTCGTCGACGAGTAAGTAACAGCCCTTCGCTCGCGCGAGGTTGGCGAGCCGATTCAGTTCGGCCGCTGTGAGCATGACGCCCGTCGGATTGTGCGGACAGGTCACGCTGATGATCTTGGTTCGCGGTGTGATTGCGGCAGCGAGCTGGTCGAAATCAAGGCGGAATCCGCTCTCGAACGTCACGTCGATAAAGCTGATGTGACAGCCGATGGCTCGCGGCGTCTCCAGATTCGTCGCGTAGTTGGGCCGAACGACGACCAAATGATCGGCCGGGCTCAACAACGACGTCGACACAATGAACAACGCGGTGGCGGCGCCGCTCGTGATCAACACGTCGGCAGCCGTGATACCAGCGGTATCCGCGGCGATCAACTCCCTCAGCGCCGCGCTACCGCGATGCTCGTTGTAAAGCAACGTGAGATTTGGAACCGTCAGCCCCAGGCTCGCGAGCGACTGATCCGTGATCGAGCTTTCGGACAGGTTATAACGGATTTTCGCGTACCCGTATTCCTCGGGCGCTTCGATCTCGATGGGCATTCGAACGTAACGCATGCATGGATGATGGCAAACGCCGCGTCGATACGACCATCCCTCCAGGGAGGGGTGAGTCACCTTCCCAGTGCAAACAACTCCGCCAACGATCCCACTCGCAGCTTGCGAAAGATCGCCTTGCGATGATCCTTCACCGTATATCGGCTGATATCCAGCCGTAATGCGATGGCATGCGACGAACAGCCCGCCAACAACAACTCACAGACCTGTCGTTCGCGGGCCGAAAGCACCGACAATGCATCGCTCGTGTTCCGCCTCGTCAACGTCGCATGCCGATCAAATGCCGCTGCGATGGGCACACTCAAATCATTCAGTGTCCGCAGCTTGGCGGCCGAGACGCGACTGCGTTGGCGCGAACGATAGAATCCCAGTTCGACCGTTCCACCCCAGGCGGGGATATAGACATCGATTTCTTCCATGCGCCGAGGCCAGCCGACAGTACGGAAGCCGAGTTCCTCGTCTGCTTCCATCACAACCAGTGAACCGACGACTTCGGCAACGGCGAAGTCACGCGCTCGATACGCTCCGACGATAGGCACGGGAGCCAGCATGGGGTTGCTTCGATGTGTGAAGTCGACATAGTTCGCGAGACCGTCGCGACAACCAATGCGGTCGAAGTTGTCGAACAGCACAGACGGCCGCTGCGACGGACGATGCGCGACGACTGCCGCCAGATCGCAGTCGAGAAATCGCGCCAGCGATTGCGCGGCCACGGCGGCAAAATCAGATTCGCCGATGGCGCCGATGAGTTGCGGGAGAATGTGTTGCATGATGCGGCCCTTGCGTCCCGATCATACTTGAAGACGGTGACGTCGTAGCACCGATTGAGCTTGACAGCCGACCCTTGAGGTCCAATCGTCTCAGCCGTGTCGAGACGATTGGAGCCCTTCAGTGCCGACCACGCCTTGCCTGCTGCTCGACGAGCAGCGGATGAATCGAAACATTGACCGGCTGCGCAGCCGCCTTCAAACGTTGGGCGTCTCCTTCCGCCCTCACCTGAAGACAGCGAAGTCGATCGACATCGCGCGCCGGCTGGTACTCACGCCGACGGGTCCTGCCACCGTCTCCACGCTGAAAGAAGCGGAAGAATTTTCCGCCGCCGGCATCACTGATCTTCTGTACGCGGTTGGCATCACGCCGGACAAGCTCGCACGCGTCGTGGGGTTGCGTAATCGCGGCGTCGATCTATGCGTGATCCTGGACAGCATGGAACAAGCGCGAGCTGTCATCGCGAAATGCCGTGAGGCCAACACGACCATTCCGGTCTTGATCGAAATCGACTGCGACGGTCATCGCGCCGGCGTGCGGCCGGGCGATTCACTGCTGATCGAGATTGGACACACGTTGCATGCCGGCGGCGCACAGCTACGCGGAGTGATGACTCACGCAGGTGGCTCTTACGACAGCCGAAGTGTCGATGCATTGGAATTGGCAGCGGAGCAAGAACGCGCGGCGGCAGTCAGGTGCGCCGAAGAGCTACGCAGCGCCGGTTTGCCTTCACCGGTTGTTTCAGTCGGCTCCACTCCCACCGCTCATTTCGCGAGAGATCTGTCGGGTGTGACGGAAGTACGCGCCGGTGTGTTTGTGTTCTTCGACCTGGTGATGGCCGGTATCGGTGTTTGTTCGTTGGACGATATCGCGGTCAGTGTGCTCGCGACCGTGATCGGCCATCGCCCGGGCCATCAGGTCATCGTCGACGCCGGTTGGATGGCCGTATCTCGCGATCGAGGAACTGCGAATCAACGCATCGACTACGGCTACGGCTTGGTGTGCGACGAGCAGGGGCGTCCATTGGACGATTTGATTCTCGGCCAGCTCAACCAGGAGCACGGGATCATCGAATCTCGACGCAAGGATGCGGCATCGATACCGTCCCTACCCATCGGCTCACGCGTTCGCATTCTTCCGAATCACGCATGCGCCACCGCGTCTCAGCACGACGAATATGTCGTTCTGCGCGAGGGAGCCGCGACTGAGCGCTGGCCGCGTATTCAGCGGGGCTGGTGATTCAGCTCAAGCCTCGCGCGAGCGCATCGGCTAGGCCGCGCCCGGCAGAGCCATCCGCGTCCAGATTCGGATTGTAGATCGTGATCTCGATACCGACGGCCTTGCCGCTCGCAACGGCGATGCGCAGCGTGCTCGCGAGCTCGTCCCAGGAGAGACCGCCGGGGATACGGTAATCTACCGCGGGCATGATGGCGTCGTCGAGGCAATCCGCGTCGACGTGAATGAAGAAGCCATCGAGACCATCGCGCGTCAAATGTTCGACGGCTTCACGCGCGGTGCTTTCGACTCCGCGCCGATGGACGGTTGCTAGATCCAAGGCTAGTAGCGTCGGCGGTAACGGCTGCGAGCCATACTCCGCCTGTTCCTCAGCATCGCGATAGGCGAACGCAACCGCGTCCTCATCTCGCACCAGCGGCCCTCGCCCTTCGATGTCTGTAAGCAAGTCGGGACCGTGCCCGGTCGCGAAAGCAAGATCCATCGACGCAGCCTCGCCGTTCGGGTTCACCTCGGGTTGATAGAAATCCGCATGCCCATCGATGAATAACAACCCGTAGCGGCCGCGTCGTTTGAGTGCGAGCGTGCTGCCCAGAACGATGGAACAGTCACCGCCGAGAATGACAGGAAACTCTCCCGCGTCGAGCACCGACTCCACCGCGTCCGCAAGTTTCGGCGACCAATCGGCGATGGCATGAGCATTGAGCGTCAATGTCTTCGGATCGCGCTCGGATCGATAAGGAAGTGTCTCGACACGCCCGGCCCGGCGCGCTTGTAAACGTTCGGCGAGACCGGCGTTCAACAGTTGCTCTGGCAATTGGTCGACGCCCGTGGGCTTCAAACCCAAGATAGACGGAGCTTCGATCAGGGCGTAACGGCGATTCATGGCCGTTCGTCTCAATGCTCTCGCCGCCCCGCCGGCGGCATGCGTAGCTCGTGCTTTCGCACCGAGCTCAAGTAACGATAGACCACCTCCGCCTCAGGCGTGGGTAGCAGATCGACCGGCCGTGCGCCGAGCGTGTCGTTCGAAGTGCCGAGCCACGCTTTGGCACGTTCGGCCGTGCTCAACAGTTCGATCAACGTACGAAACAAACCTACGATCTTGAGCGCACCAGCCCATTCCGGCTGCTTCGGGTCCAACAGGCGTGCCCCAGACCGCAGCTGAGCTGCTGCATCCGTGTCGATCTGCAATAACTGTGATAAGTCGCCGGCCAGGTCCAATTGTTCCGCTGCGCGAATGAGCGCCTTCGTCAGCAGCGCCGGTGACATCGTGGACTGTTGATACATGAATAAAATGCCTGTCGTCTCGTCCTGGCAACAGTATACATGCGGCGCGATTTGCGCGACTTGGCGTCGCGCCGTTGCATATCCATCGACATCGTCCTTTCTATGTGAAAAAGTTCCAACGATGTCACTAGCGTAATCACCGCGTTATTCAGCCTCTGCCGTATTGTCGGCCTGATGCAAATTGACATCGATATCTCCGCTTGGAATGATCGATTCGACGCAAACACAACATTTAAATATTGTCAGGGGGAACCATGGCTAGCGTGCGAGCGTGGATGATGGGGCTCAGCTGTCTGTTGCCGGTCTGGGCCTGGGGACAGCAGAGTCAAAACACGGACACATCGGGTGCTCCGCTGGAAGAAGTCGTGGTGTCGGGCATTCGCCATAGCATCGCGACATCGGTGGATGTGAAGGTCGACTCGAACTCGATCGTCGAGTCCATCTCCGCCGAAGACATTGGCAAGCTTCCTGACGTCAGCATCGCCGATTCGATCTCTCGCCTGCCCGGCCTCGCCACCCAACGCGTCGACGGTCGTTCGCAAGTCATCAACGTGCGCGGCATGTCGGAACAGTTTGTCGGCACACTGTTGAACGGTCGCGAGCAAGTGAGCACGGGCGACAGCCGCGGCGTCGAGTTCGATCAGTATCCGGCCGAGCTCATCAATGCGGTTACGGTTTATAAAACATACGACGCCGGCTTGATCGGGCAAGGCCTGTCGGGCACGGTGAATCTGCAGACCATCAAGCCGCTGAGCCTCGGCGAGCAGCGCGTGGTGTTCGGCATCACCGGCGAATACAACTCGTTGGGCGACGTGAGCGCCGACAGCGATTCCAAAGGCTATCGAGCCAGTGCCTCGTACGTCGATCAATTCGCCGACGACACCCTTGGCGTCGCGGTCGGTGTCGCAAGGCTCAACTCGCCATTTCAGGAACAGCACTACAAGCAATGGTGGTGGGCGAACACCAATCTTTGGGATGCGCCGCAGGCAGGTAAGCCGGCGGATGCCATTGCTCTGCAAGGATCGGAAGCCTGGGTGAAATCGCGCGATCTCACTCGCGACGGCGCGATCGGCGTGATCGAGTTCAAACCCAACGATCGCTACCGCTCCTCGCTGGATATCTACTACTCCAAGTTCACCCAGGACGAGGTGATGCACGGAGCGATGTGGACCAACGATCCCTTCTGGCAGGACGGAGCGGTCACTTATAGCAATGCGAGCACCACCGGCTTCAACGGCCAACCCGTGGTCGTCAGCGGCGATTTGAACGGTGTGCAACCCGTGGTCCGCAACGACGACAACGATCGCGACGACAAGCTCTACTCCGCGGGCTGGGTCAACACCTTCACTGGGGATGCGTGGGCACTCGATCTCGATCTCAGTTATTCCAAGGCGGAACGCGAGCAGTCCACGCTGGAAACCTATGCCGGCTTGCTCGGACCGCAGCGGATCGGTTTCGACATTCCGCTCAGAACGCAGTTCGGCCGCTACTCAACGCCGAATCTCGCCGACCCTAACGCAATGTATCTATGGGACGCACAGGGCTGGGGCCACGACGGTCGCATCGAGGACTCGCGACAGGACGACGAAATCAAAGCTGGGCGCTTCAATCTTGGCCGTACGTTCGAATCCAGCTTCATCAGTGGTGTCGACGTCGGCGCGAACTTCAATCGCCGCAGCAAGGACAAGCGCGCGACGGTGTACTTCGCCGATTTGTTGAACGGCCGCACACCGACTCGCGCCGATGCCTCCTGGCTCGACTCTCCTACTTCACTCGGCTTCGCCGGCATCGGTAACGTGCTCACGTTCGACGCTCGACGGGTGATCAACAGCGGCGCTTACGATATTTACCTCAGCGAGAGCAACGACGATTTGCGCAAGGACTATGTCGTCGACGAGGACGTGGACACTTACTACGCTCGCATGAATCTCAACATCGCCGCGACGGATCGTTTCAAGCTGCGCGGTAACTTCGGCGTGCAATACATTCGCACCGATCAAGCGTCGACGGGCTTCAATGCCAACGGCGGTGCCGTGGTAGGCAGCCAGACGCTCGGCGCGACTTACACGGACACGCTGCCCAGCCTGAACCTGGTCGCCGATTTCGGCGACGGTTGGATGGTTCGCTTCGGCGCGAACAAGTCGATGATGCGGCCGCCGATCAACTATCTCAGCGCCGACAGCGACGCGAGCGTCAACTCGACGACCCGCGAATGGAACGGCAGCGGCGGCAATCCCAAGCTCGAACCCTATCGCGCCGACGCGCTGGATCTGTCGCTGGAGAAATATCTCGCGGACGCCAGCTATGTGAGCGTGGCCGTGTTCTACAAGGATTTGGAAACGTATATCTATCGACAAAACCTGCCCTGGGACTTCAGCGGCTATAACGACAACGGCACGCCGGCGCGGTCGAACTTGGGAACCTTCACTACCTGGGCCAACGGCAGCGGCGGCTACATGCGCGGTGTGGAAGGCGCAACGACGCTGACGGGCGATTTTCTCACGTCCGCGCTCACCGGCTTCGGCGTGCAGCTCAACGTTTCCTACACTGAATCGTCCATCGACCCCGACGGCCCCGGCGGCTCCAGCACCGACACGATTCCCGGCCTGTCGAAAGTGGTCGCGAACGGCACATTGTTCTACGAACAGAGCGGCTTCGCCGCACGCATCAGCGAACGCTATCGCGATCAGTATCGCGGCGAATACGGCGCACTGTTCGGACAGCGCACCTATCGATACACGCTCAGCGAACGCCAACTGGACCTGCAGCTCTCCTATGACTTCCAGGAAGGCAGCCGCATGGACGGATTGTCGCTGCTGTTCCAGGTCTACAACTTGAACGACGAGCCGTTCCGAACCACGGTCAGCGATTCGAATGGCATGAGGATCACGTTCCCCGAGGAATACACCGAGTACGGCCGTCAGTACCTGCTCGGCTTCCGCTACAGCCTGTGATGCGGCGAGTCCTCTTATCGGCGTTCGCCTTGCTGCTGGCAGCACAGGCGAACGCCGAGTTCGTCCGCACTCGCGGCACGCAAATCGTCGGTCAGCAAGGTCAGCCGCTGTTGCTGATCGGTCCGAACCTAGGCAACTGGCTGGTGTTCGAAGGCTACATGCTCGACATCGATGTCGCCGGCTGGCGCACACCGTCGGGCTTTCGCACCGGCATCAAATACGCACTGGGTGGCGACGAAGCACGAACCAAACAATTCGTTCGCAAGTGGCGCGAGTCGTATGTCACCGGCGAGACGGTGCGACAGATCAAGGCGCTCGGCTTCAACAGCGTACGCGTGCCCTTTCCGCACACATTATTTTGGAATGGCACGGAGCTGACTGACGACGGGTTCGAATACTTCGACCGCATCATTCGCTACTGCCGCGATCAAGGAATGTATGTGCAGTTCGACATGCACACCGCGCCCGGCTATCAGAATCCCGGTCATCACAGCGACAATCCGCACGAGCAAGTGCGCGAGTCGGTGCGCTTCTGGGCCGATTGGAACAATGTGCTGCTGGCCGCGAAGATCTGGGGTCACATCGCCAAACATTATGCCGACGAGCCGACGATCTGGTCGTGGGACCTGATCAACGAGCCGGTGACACGCAACGAACAGGAAAAGGCGCGGCTCGAAGAATCGTATCGAGTCATGGGTGCGGCGATTCGCGCCGTCGATCGCAATCACATCATCAGCATTCAAGGCGATTGGTGGGGCTCGGACTTCGGACCATTGAATTCGAAGTGGGACGACCGCCTCGTGTTCCAGATGCATCACTATCCGCCTCAAGGCGTGAAAGAGCCGCACGACACGAAGCCCGGGGGACTCGGCGACCGCTTGCGCAAAGCTCGCAGCGTCGGTATGCCGCTGTGGCTCGGTGAATTTGGCGAGAACACGCCCGAAGTACTGCGCGATATGGCGGACTGGTCCAAGCGCAATTCTGTTGGCTACGCGCCATGGTCGTTCAAGCGCATCGAAACAGATCGTGCGCTGTGGTCGATTCGCCCGACGGTGGGATACAAGGCTGTGATCGACTACATCAAATCCGCCAGCTACCCGGCAGCACCTGCAGGCGCCCCGCCCGCCAACGCGTTTAAAGAGCTGATGAACTTCGCGGACGCCGTTCGTAACGACTCGCCAGCAGTCAGCCCGGTGCCCGCCTTCGTCGAGGCCGTGCGTCCCTGATCGTAAGCCCTTCGTGACTCGGCTGCGGCGACTGTGCACAATTGTATGAGTTGAACCTGCCGGAGCTTCGCATCCAATGACTCACCTGTCGCGCCGCCTGTTCCTGGGCGGAGCCACGGCCCTGGCCGCCTGTCCCACGTTCGCGCGCACTCTCGCGTCCACTGCGATCAGCGAGAACCCGCTCGTGCGCCAGCGCGCGGACGCGCAGATTTTTCGTCACGACGGCGGCTACTACATGATGGCGTCTGTGCCCGAGTACGACCGCTTGATCATTCGTCGTGCTCCGACGCTTGCCAGCCTGAGCACGGCCGAAGAAGCAGTCGTGTGGCGACGACCGGCGAACGGCCGCATGGCCGGTTACATCTGGGCGCCGGAACTGCACTTCATCGACGGTCGCTGGCATATCTATTTCGCCGCCGGCAACGGCGACGACAAATTCCACGTCCGAACGTATGTACTGCGTGCCGCGAGCGCCGATCCGCTCACATCGAAATGGGAGTTGCTTGGCCAGCTCGAAACTCCTTGGGATACGTTCACGCTGGACTCGACAGTGTTCGAGCATCGTGGTGTGCGTTACATCAGCTGGGCTCAACACGAGCCAGGCATCGGCAACAACACGAATGTTTATCTCGCACCGTTGGCGAGCCCCACGAAGCTCGCGCGAGCACCGGCACGATTGACCGTACCGACGCTTGAGTGGGAGATTCAGGGCTTCAAGGTCAACGAAGGCCCGGCGTTTCTAGCTCGCAACGGACGGTTGTTCATGACCTACTCCGCGAGCGCCACCGATGCTCGTTACTGCCTCGGCCTGCTCACTGCAGCCGACGATGCCGACATCATGAATCCCACGGTTTGGATCAAGTCGCAACAACCAGTGTTGGTCAGCTCCGCAGCGACCAGCGTGTATGGACCGGGACACAACAGCTTCACCGTCGATGAGCAAGGTCACGATCTGCTCGTGTATCACGGCCGCGATTACCAGAAGATCGAGGGCGATCCGCTGTTCGATCCGAATCGTCACACGCGCATCCAGCGGTTGTACTTCAGCCTGGATGGCACGCCGGACTTCGGTATTCCCGTCGGCAACGGAGCGTTACCGGATCGTTGGTCGCCGCTCGATCGTGCGAATCAGTTCGTGCGCGTCGACGGTGAGCGAGTCACCATTGGTGTCGGGCCGGTGGCGACGACGCAGTTCCGGCAAGTGCCGAGCCGGACGGATGCGAGCCACGTGTCGCTCGTGCCCATCGAGTCGCCAGCGAGCAGACTTGTCGTCCGCAGCGATTTGACGGTGATCGTGGCACAAGACGACGGCAATGCCAGCAGCTTTATCAAACAACAGGGATTGGCGGATGCGAAGGGGTTCAGCTTCGCTTCTGCCAGCTCGCCCGCGAGTTATTTGCGGAACGTTGACGGTGTGTTGCGCGTCGAAACTGTGAAGTCCACTGCGGATCGAGCGTCAGCGACGTTTCTCGTGAGCTGAACTTTGCCGCGCTCCACGACGAAACTCGCACGGCGAGACAACTTCCCTCCCGGCGTTGTCACCTAATCCAGCGTCCAAACACATGATCGGGGAAATCGCTGGCCCACCGAAAAAGCGGGCGAGCGTGGGTCACGCGTTTGACACTTTCGTGACGGAGGGAAGTCAGTCGGCGCCGGTCGATCTGAGCCGACCGGCGCTATCGAGGAGGATCAATTCTTCTTCTGTTCGCCGCCGCGAGTCCGAGTGAGCGAGCTCAGCAGGCCCCAGTTGTTCAGCGACTGCAAATGAAAATGCAGCAGCGGCAACCAGTTCTTCTTGTGCAATTCGAGCACGAGCGCGTCTTCCATCGTCTGCAGGCGTTCCGGGTTCATCAACCGGAAGCCTCGCAATGTGAACTGCTGACCGCCGCCGAGATCGGCTTTGGCCATGCGGTCTTCCAGCATGTTGTTCTTGTCCAGCCACTCGCCGAAGCGACGGGTCTCGCCGTAGTGCATCTGGAAGGTTTCGTTGAACTTGAAAGCCCGCTGGAGCGCGTCCACAGGCTTGCCGTCGGCGAAGAACGGCCGCGACGACGACGCGCCCTCGAAATGGTCGGCGGCTTCGTCGACACACAACACCAGTCGCTCGGAATCCGGCACTTCGGAAAAAATAAACGGATAGCGGCGCACGTACGCGGGAATGTAGCTGTCCTCGCGCCAGTTGCCGGAGGTGTCGACGAACAGATTCTCCTGATCCCGCAAACCCACCACCGCGAACGGCACAGTGGGCGCAGCAGCCGAAAATACGATCGGATAGGTGCGCGCGGCATGTACGATCTCCGCGGCGGTCAGCGGGACCGCATTGGTCTCGGCGGCGAAACGAAAGTCGGTGCGTTCGCGTAAACCCGCAGTCGCATGCCGGACCGGTTCGATCGGCACGGGATTCTTATAGAACATCGGCATGGCCGGGGCGGGCTGCGTGGTGTCGACAGCTTCAGTCATGAGCAACTTCCAAGGTGGATCGATAGAACGGCAAGATCGAAACCGGGATTGTCCCACTTTCGGCTAACGAGCGTGCAACACGTCGCTCAGTTTCGCGTTCCGGCCAGCGGACGCCGGGCAGTCGGTCGGCCGTTATCCGACCGCATAGCTCAAACAAACATTTGGCGTGCACGCCACACGCAACAGCTTCAATTGTCTGCCAAATAGCATTTTGTATGCAGTGTTTGCGGCACTACTCGGCATT
>Ga0247784_1000109_pt1 | contig 28400 bp, 13 predicted proteins | sample UWRJL169409R5_FD_179909 | JGI IMG/M metagenome (GOLD analysis project Ga0247784, IMG submission 179909) | Plant litter microbial communities from Arlington Agricultural Research Station in Wisconsin, United States - UWRJ-L169-409R-5 | ecosystem: Environmental > Terrestrial > Plant litter >...
GTCTTAGTCGATGTGCTGGAAGACACCTGGTGCCTTGATCCTGAGAAGGTGGAGGCGGCGATCACGCCGAGAACCAAGGCGATCATGGCCGTGCATCTTTATGGCTCGATCGCCGATATGGATGCGCTCCTCGACATCGGCCGCCGCCACGGCTTGCCGGTGATCGAAGACGCGGCCGAATCGATGGGGTCGCGGTGGAAGAACGGCAAGCGCACGGGCACGATGGGTGCTTTTTCAGCATTCTCGTTCCACGGCTCCAAGACCATGACGACAGGCGAGGGCGGCATGTTTGCCACCGATGACGACCGCCTTGCGCATACCGTCAAGGCGTTGAACGCGCATGGCCGCGTTCCAGGCCAGACCAAGCAGTTCTGGGCCGACATGATTGGCTACAAATACAAGATGTCAAACATACAGGCTGCACTTGGCTGCGCGCAGCTGAGCCGCGTGGAGGAACTGATCGAGCGGCGGCGAGCGATCATGCACGCCTATCAGGCGCGCTTGGGCAATCTTCCTCTGGCGCTCAATATCGAACCGGAGGGCACGCTGAACGGCTACTGGATGCCGACCATCGTCGTCAACCGGGACATATCCTTCGACCGCGATGCGTTGCTCGACGATATGCGCGCGTATAATATCGACGCTCGCGTCTTTTTCTGGCCGCTCAGCATGCTTCCGATGTTTGAGGACAAGCCGGTAAACGAGGTGAGCTATTCGCTTTACAAGCGCGCGATCAACCTTCCGAGCTATCACGATCTTCGCGACGATGAGATCGACAGAGTGTGCGAGATTATCCGGCGACACGTTTGACAGGTCGCCCGTGAAGACATTGGCGGCCGTTGAACTTGCTTCCCGCCGACGATGTTGGCTGTCTTCGATAGGCAAGAGGGATTGATGCGATTCAGCACGACGCGTCTGAACGGCGTGAGACTGATCGAGATGGATCCCATCAGCGACCAGCGTGGCTTCTTTGCGCGGACCTTCTGCGTGCGTGAATTTTCCGAAGCGGGGCTGGCGACCGAGTATGTCCAGCACAGCTCCTCTCACACGCTTCTCGCCGGCACCGTGCGCGGTATGCATTTCCAGCAAGCTCCGCACGAGGAGGTGAAGGTCGTGCGATGCCTGACCGGGGCTATCCACGACGTACTCATTGATCTGAGACCGTCTTCGAGCACCTTCATGCAATGGGAGGCTTTTGAACTCACGGCGCGTAATGGCCGCCAGCTATATATTCCGCCCGGTGTTGCCCATGGGTTCCAGACGCTCGAACCGGTGACCACCGTAGGCTACATGATGACGGTCTTCCACGCACCGGCTGCGGCTTCCGGCGTCCGGCATAACGATCCGGCGTTTGGTTTACACTGGCCGCTCCCCATCACGGTTATTTCCGACCGCGACCAAACCTGGCCCGATTTTAACCCCGAGCAATGAGTCTTGAAACCTGCTGGGTCTGTTCGCCGCGGCGTGCGGTGTTGGACTGAACCCCAGGGGGCGGCGACCCAGTGCCGACACCGTCGTAGCCGGCAAAACTTGAAAGAAGATGGTTAGCCGGCTCGATAATCGAGGTATCCACGCAAAGGCAGCGAGCAGCACGGAAACCATGTTTGAGCTTTGGCCGCAGGCTGCCCCGTCCTATGCTATGCTACTGTTGCAAAAGACAGAATGGGAATAGGCGAATGAGAGTTCTGATCACCGGGCACCTTGGTTTCATCGGCGCGGTAATGGTGCCCTTGGTACAGAAGGCGGGCCACGAGGTTACCGGGCTCGATATTGGTCTCTATGACGGGTGCGATTTCGGTCCCCCGGCGGCGCCGATCCGAGAGATCCGTGCTGATTTGCGCGACGTGGATGGCAGCCTGCTGAAGGGATTTGACGCCGTCATCCACCTTGCGGCTTTGTCCAATGATCCCTTGGGCGATCTCGACGCCCAGCTCACCTACGACATCAATCATCTGGCTACGGTTCGTCTCGCGAGCCTCGCGCGTGAGGCTGGTGTCGGCCGGTTCCTGTTCTCGTCTTCGTGCAGCAACTACGGCGCCGCCGGCGACACTGTGCTCGACGAAAAATCGCCGTTCAATCCAGTCACGCCGTATGGTGTCTCGAAGGTTCGCGCCGAAGGCGATTTGCTGAAACTCGCATCCGAGGGTTTCTCGCCGGTGCTGCTCCGCAGCGCCACGGCTTACGGCGCCTCGCCGCGCCTTCGTTGCGATATCGTGCTCAACAATCTCACGGCTCACGCCGTCGCGACGGGGAAGGTGCTGATCAAAAGCGATGGTACGCCCTGGCGGCCGATCGTTCATGTCGAAGACATCAGCCGCGCCTTCGTCGCCGCGCTCGAAGCGCCGCGCGATGCGATTCATGCAGAAGCCTTCAACGTCGGAAGGCCTGAGGAAAACTATCGCGTGCGTGAGCTGGCGGAGATCGTGCGCGATACGGTGCCGGGTTGCGAGCTGGAGTTCGCAGGAGATGCGTCGCCCGATACGCGGAACTACCGGGTCGACTGCTCGAAGATCGCGCGAGCGCTGCCGAATTTTGCTCCGCAGTGGACGGCACGCAAGGGGGCTGCCCAGCTTTACAAGGCGTATAGCGATCACGGCATTTCCCTGGAGGAGATCGAAGGTTACCGCTACCGCCGTCTCGGCCAGATCAAGCGTCGTCTCTCGGCAGGCGACCTGGATGGCAGCCTGCGCCGCAAGGCCGCGTAGGCGTCGGCAGGGGACACGCCGCACCATGATCGGTGCGGCCGCAAATCTGGGAACAATCCTCCTCGTGACGAAACAAGGCTGACGCTTGAGCACGGGACACCCTTCTGGCAGCGCCGTCATCCCGTCACTGGACGGACTGCGCGCCATCTCGATCTTGATCGTGCTGGTTTCGCATACGGGGTATGGAGGGGTCGTTCCGGGCGGGCTTGGCGTTACGATCTTCTTCTTCCTGAGCGGCTACCTGATCACGACACTTCTCATGGAAGAGAGCGAACAATCCGGTCGGATCGATATCGGAAAGTTTTATCTGCGCCGTGCGTTCCGGTTGTTTCCGCCGCTCGTGGTGACTTTGGTCATCGCATATTCGCTGGTGAGGCTCGGCCTTTTGGACGGGGGTATTTCGTGGGCGGGCGTTCTCGCGCAGCTCCTGTACTTCGCGAACTACTACGGTCTGTTCTACGATCCCGGAAACACCACGGCGGCCGGCACGGGCATTCTGTGGTCTCTTGCTGTCGAGGAACATTTTTACATGATCTACCCCGCCGTAATGGTGGCCCTGCTCGCACTTGGGCTGTCGAGGCAGCGGATTGTCGTGGTTCTGGCAATGACGTGCCTCGCCGTCCTGGCGTGGCGGATGTATCTCGCCGGTCTTCCAGGCTTCCAGCCTGACAGGACCTACTACAGCTCAGACACCCGGGTCGATTCCATCGTGTTCGGATGCCTTCTCGCGCTTGCCGCCAACCCGAGATATGAGAAACCCGGAACGTCGAACCCGTTCCTGCAGCCGATGCCTGCGGCAGTTCTGGCAGCCGCCGCAATTGTCATGATGATCACGATTGTCTGGCGTGACGCTTATTTCAGGGAGACGTTCCGCTACAGCCTTCAGGGGCTCGCGCTCATGCCCGTCTTTTACTTCGCGATAAAGTATGCCGCGCACTTTCCCTTCACGCTGCTGAACCATCCGTGGGTCGCCAGGATTGGCGTCTATTCCTACGCCATCTATCTCATCCACTACGTTGTCGTTAATGTCATAGAGAAGAATCTCCCGTGGCTGGCCACAGTCAAGCCGCTGCTGGTGCTGGTGACGTTCGTGATCGCAACGCTATACGCGGCAATTCTTGACCGCTTCGTGGACAGCTATTTCCGTCGGTTGCGCAAGAAATTCCACTGAACTCCGCGTTCAGTCAAACCGTCCTCGAGCCACTGTTCAGCCCGCGCAAGCATTTCTGCCGCAACTCGTCCTGGCGATGCGGATTCTTTCGCAGAGGGGAGGTCTCGGCGTTACTGCTCCGGCATCAAGGCACGCTCTCGGAGCGTCTTGCTATTGTCTTCCCAAGGTTGCTCGCGGGCACGGCGCTCTCGAATGAGCCGCCGGACCGGCTCGCCCGGCATGGTGACCTCTCGGGCCAGCGCCTGCCCGACACCGATTGCCAGCCGCTTCGGCTCGATTTTCATGCCGATGCCGGCGAGCCGCTTCTGATGGTATTCCCAGAACTCGGGCTTGCTTTTGCCGACACGGTCCAGGAGCCACTGGCGACCGAGTCCCCTGTAATAAGCGCGCCACGCGTGTGACATGGCGCGATTGAACTCTTCCGGCGTCAGGTAGAACTGCCCGTATTGGTGGAGGGACAGTACGCGATCAATGTTCCGCGAGAGAAAGTGGCGCTCGTTGTATGTAATGGACGCCGGTTGATAGCGGGTGAAGGTGAGTACCTGGTGGACAAAGCCGAAGTCGTGATCGACCAGGATCTGGAAAGCCGCGTCGGTATCGTGATAGAAGCGATCCTCCGGGTAGAAGTGTGGCGCTCGCGCCCGAACAACGGTGGATGAATACATCACCGTGGACGGTGTACCGAACAACCACACACCACCCAGCATATGAAGACGTCCCGCCGTGCGCCCGCTTATCACCTTCTTGTCTACGGGAAGACCGAAACAATCACCCTCCGCTTCAATCAAGCGATAAGAACTGACGATACCAATGTTGGGATTCGTCTCCGCGCGCGCAACCATCTCCTGCAAGCAGTTCGGAAACAGCCAGTCGTCCGCCAGGATCATTTTCGTATAGCGGCTCTCGGGTGAGATTTGCTGGAGTGCGAAGTTGAAGTTCTTTGCTTGCGGCAGGAATTGCGGGGGCTGCACCACCCGGATGCGCGGGTCGAGCGCTGCATAGCGGGCCGCGATTTCGCCCGAGTTGTCGGTGCTGTGGTTGTTGCAGATGATATACTCGAAGTTCTGGTATGTCTGCTCGAGGACGCTGCGGATCGCCTGCTCGATGAACTCCCCCGTGTTGTAGACGGGCGTCACCACGCTTACGAACGGTTCGGACATCACTTCTCTCCCTGAACCCATGCGCGCCGAACCTCATGGGTTTGCATAGTTTCCACGTCCGCTAGCGGGCCGCTCGGAGTGATGAGACTTTGGATTCGCGCCGCCGGGCGGACGTGCCGCGGAGATCCGAAGGGGCGCTTGATCGCCATTGCTTTTACCCAAACGTTAACGAATTGACGAGCAACTCAATTCAGGCTCGACGGGCCGCTGCCTTGAAATAGCCCGACCGGTCGCCTGCCTAGCTGAAGAGGCATATACCAAAATACGGGAGCTGCGGCGGGCGAAGCTAGTCTAAATCTTATCATTATTGTCTTAACGGCCATCCGAAAATTGGGGTGTCGCTAGCCCACTTTGGGATAGGCCGGGCAGCCCCTCTCAGCTGCCCATGGTCATGTTGCCGGGCGGGGCGGCGGGTGATCCGAAAGGGAAATGCTGCGCCGCGACAAGGTTCATGACCCTGGCGGGCGGCTACCGCGTACCACGCGTCGTCGCTGCATCATTTCCCTGCGAAGCTGGCCACGGTTTTGCTCCGGCGGGACCGCAGCAGCACCGGAATCAGTTTCGGAGCCCGCAATCGCGGCGGCCAAGGTGCTCAACGTTGGAAACTGGAAGACACGAACAAGGGATATCTTTATTCCGAGATCCGTGCGGATCTTCTCAACGACCCGGACCATCATCAAGGAATTGGCACCCAGATCGAAGAAGTTGTCGTCGACCCCTATTTCGTTCATTCCCAGCAATTCGCGGAAGATCGCAGCAAGCTTGCGCTCCACCTCCGTGGCCGGCGGAACGAACGGCGTGGCGGTCTCTTGGCGTGCCCCGTCCGGCGAAGGCAGCGCCTGGCGATCGAGCTTGCCGTTGGGGGTCAGCGGCAGCGCCTCCAGCGGCACGAATGCCGAGGGAATCATGTACTCCGGCAGAGTGCTGCGCAAATGCTGCCGCAATTCAGGCACGAGGTTCGCACTTGTCATCGCCCGGAACGCGGGACGATTTGCGTAGGTGGACAGGTCGGCCGAGGCGAGAGCAAGGCTTGGCGCTCTTTCCGTCGCTGCCCTTTCGGTCGGATCCCCAACCGCTTCTGCCGCTGTGCGCAGTCGGAAGACCGCATCGAAATATCCCGGTCCTGCGGCCGACCACTCGATGACCACATCATAATTGCCGGCGAGTGCGCGCACGTCTTCGGGATCGATTCCTGCAGGCCCCACGGCTAACTCACCGAGCGGGTCAGCGGGAGAGCGGGCGTGAAGGGCTCGCAGAGCGGCCAGCGGCGCAGATACCCGAGCATTGGGGATTCCGGTAATACGCAGCGAGGTCAGCCCGGACCGAACGATCGCCTTGAGAGCCTCGAGCGTGCAGGGCTCGGGGGCTTTCCTGACGTCTGCCACCGTTGGCAAGCTCGGTGTCCCGCCGCGCTTGCGGATCACCACATCGTAACGGAAGCGGGTCATCTCGCTCGGCTGGCGGCCGAGCTTGAGTTCTACCTGCACGTCCTCGACTTCGGGAAGCCGCTGCCGGAGCGACTGGAACAGGTCAGGGTCGAGCACCAGCTCTGACTCTTCATCCAGCCGTTTCTTCAACCGGGCCTGAAGCTCGCCGGCGGGAGCGTCGGACGAGGCCTTCTGCAATTCGATCTCGCTGAGCATCGCCTCCAGCAGCGCCCGGCTGCGGACGTCACCCACAAAGATCGCGCCACCCGGGGCGAGCCGCTCGAAGGCCGCCGCCAGCACGTCGAGGAGATATTCCACGCCAGGGAAGTACTGGACGACCGAGTTGATAACAATGGTGTCGAAAGGCCCGCCCTCGAGCGTGGCGAGCGTGTCGGCGGCCCTTTGCTCCAGGACCACGCTGGAAAGACCTCGTCGATCAGCCTCAGTCCGCACCCGCGCCAGAGCGGCCGCAGACAAATCGATGCCGTGGTACAGCTCGCAGCCAGGCGCGATGCGGAAGAGCACCATACCCGTCCCGAAGCCTACCTCGAGCACGCGCCGGGGGCGCAGCCGCTGAATCCGCTCGGCCGTGCACTCGATCCATTCGCGCATTTGCGCTTCGGGAATAGGATCGCCCGTATAGCTGCTCCTCCAGCCTGCGGTCTCCGAGGCGCCGTCATGCCGGTAAGTCTCGTCCCAGATCGTTTCCCAGTGAGCCGTTGTCGGAGCGCTGCCCTGGGTGGGCGCGACGATGTAAGCGATGAGCCGCTGTGCGCCGGCCGCATCCGGTCCAGCCACGACCGCGCTCTGTCGTACCGAGGGATGTCGGTTCAGTGCAGCTTCGATCTCGCCCGGCTCGATCCGGTGACCGCGGATCTTCACCTGGTGGTCGAGACGTCCCAGATACGCAAGGGTGCCATCGGGCAGCCACTGGCCGAGATCGCCGGTCCGGTAGAGGCGAGATCCAGGACCGCCAAAGGGATCGGGCACAAAGCGTTCCAGCGTCAGCTCAAGCCGCTCCAGGTAGCCCCGGGCCACCCCGGCGCCCCCAATCAAGATTTCCCCGGGTACGCCTACCGGCAGCGGCCGCAGGGATCGATCGACAACATAGACCGTGGTGTTTGCAACCGGCTTTCCGATCGTGATCGGATCGTCGGCGCCACCCACCGGACTGGTGGTTGACCATATGCATGTCTCCGTGGGGCCGTACATGTTGTGGATTTCGCCCCGGTAGCTCGTCCGCAACCGCTCGACCAGCGTGCGCGGCAGTGGTTCGCCGCCAAGAAGCAGTTTGCGGAGCGAGCCCAACCCATCGAGCGAGGCCTCGTCCGCAACCAGCATGCTTGCCAGGGACGGGGTGGCCTGAAGGTGGGTCACGCCGTGGCTACGAATCTGCGAGGGAATATCCAGAACGGGCCCGTTCGAAATCGGGGCGACGGACGGATTGGACATACGACGCAATTCGTCCAGATAGGGAAGGCTGGCCAGCACGTCATCGGCCGCGACCCCGAAATCGATCAGGCAGGCGATCTCATCGACGCCAAATTGCTTCAGTTTTTCGATCGTAGCCATGCAGGAGGTCGGTGATCCGAACAGGCCAGCCGTCTTGAAATAGCGATCGAACGCATGCTCCATGATGACGTCGAGCTCTTCCGGCTCCAGGTCGGCCAGGCTCATGTTCGGCGCCGCGTGTTCTTTTCGGTCATCGCCCTTGGCGAAGGCGGTCAACTCCCATCGCATCTTAGATATGAGATCGGTCGAGGTCTTCAAGTAATCAAGGAACGGACCTCGCACCTTGCTGCGCACGGCGTCCACGTCCGGGCCGACGAAGGTGTGCAGCATCAGGGTCACGATGCCCGCTCCGTCGTGGCCGGCGTCGGTCCAGGCCTTGCGATAGATGGCAACGTTCTCAATAAGTTGCTCGGCCTTCATCACCAAAAGGTTTGTCAGCACGTTGGCGCCCAGCCGTCCGGCCAGCGAGAAGGTTTCCGGCGCAGAGCTTGCGGTCACCCACATCTTGGGTTCGCGTTGCACTGGAGGTGGAAAAGTTTTCACTTCAACGGGCTGACCGTCACCGCCAACCGCCTTGACCGCCTCGCCGCGCCAGAGCGCCTTCACGGTTTCGATGCCGGTGGCCATCAGCTCACGGCGGTTCTTGTAGTTCTCCGGCTGCAGCACGAAGTCGCGGGCGTGCCATCCGGAGGCGAAGCTCAATCCCACCCGGCCGTTGGACAAGTTGTCCACGACCGACCATTCCTCCGCCACACGGATGGGATTGTGCAGCGGGAGGACCACGCTCCCGGCCCGGATGCCGATGCGCCGGGTAACGGCCGCGACGGCGGCGCCGGTCAGGGCCGCGTTAGGGTACAGCCCGCCGAACGGGTGGAAATGACGCTCCGGCGTCCACACGGCCGAAAAGCCGTGTTCGTCGGCATACTTTGCTCCCTCGAGCAGCAAGCGGTACTTGCCGCCGGCGGCCTCGGCCGCATCGGCGGCAAAATAGAAAAGACTGAAATCGATCGGCCTCGTGTCCAATCCCGTCGCCATCGCTGCGCGCGCCAACCGCTCCGGCTCTTGCTGGATGACGACCGTGAATCCGCGAGCCAGCGTCCAAAACAGCTCCAGAACCGAAATGTCGAAGGAGATGCTGGTAGTGGCGAGCCATACACCGGGCTTCGTCCCCAACACCTGGTCCATGGCGGTGAAGAAATTGGCGACATTGCGGTGCTCGAGCATCACCCCTTTAGGACGGCCCGTGGAGCCCGACGTAAAGATGACATAGGCAAGATTTTCGCCAGTCATGGCCACGCGCGGTCGAGACGCTTCTCCGGCATCCGCGGCCGCGTCTACGCAAAGCGCATGGATGTGCGGCGGGAGTGAGCCTGCCAGGTTCGTCGTCGTCACCACGACGCGGGCTCGCGAGTCCTCAAGCATCAGTGCGATCCGCTCGCTGGGATACGAGGGATCCATCGGCACGTATGCGGCGCCGGCCTTGAGGATGCCAAGCAGACCGACCATCATTTCGATCGACCGCTCGACGTAGATGCCGATCATCTGGTCGGGTTGCGCGCCTTCGGCGATCAGCGCCTTGGCGAGGTGGTTGGCGCGCCTATCCAGGTCCCTGTAGGTGAGAGAGCGGGCGCCGTCGATAAGCGCCACCGCATCGGGCGTTCGATCGGCCTGCGCTTCAAAGGCCTCGTGCACACAGTGCGGTCCCGGCAGCGGTTTGGCGGTATCGTTCCAGATCTGCAGCGACGATCGGGCATCTTCCGATGGCAGCCGCGGCAAGTCGCTGAGTCTGGTTTCGGGGTGGTCGGCAATGGCGACAAGAATGCGCTGCAGCAGGTCGGCGATTCGCTCGACGGCGGCCGGCGCAAAACAACTCGTGTCGTAGGATAGCTTGAAGGTCAGTTGGGGGCCGTCATAGGCCATCACGTTTAATGGAAAATTGGTCTGGTCGTGTAGCTTGAAGTCACGACGCTGCCATTCCTGACCGAGCGATTTCAGGCGTGCATCGTCAGTTTGCGAATTGAAGACGATGATAGAGTCAAAGAGCGACTCTCCGCGGCTAATCTCGCTGACGCGAAGGATATCGACGAGTGGGGTGTGTTCGAACCGGCGCAGTTCGATCTGCCGCTCGCGCAACTGGCGGCAAAGTTCCAGCACGGGAAGCTCGGAAGGAAGCTCGACCCGCATCGGAACCGTGTTGATAAACAGCCCGAGTACACGATCAGCGCCTTGGATCGACGACCGGCGGCAGGCCCTGGTGATACCATATACGACGTCGTCCTGCGCCGAGAACGCCGAGAGGACGAGCGCCCAGGCGGCTTCGACAAAGACGGGTGTTCGCAGCGATGCCCGGTCGCGGAGATCATGCAGCTTGGCTGTGTGGGCTGGCGAGAGCGCAAATTCCAAGGTGGCGTGGCCTGACGCGGATTGCGCAGGCGAGGTAGCAATGCGCAAAGTCTCGAGATTGGTCGGCGTCCTGAAGCCTGCCAGCGAATTGCGCCAGTAAGTTTCGGCATCTACGGCGTTGGTTGTGAGATGCTTTTGAAGCCAGTCAATGTGTTCCCAGTAGGCCGGGCGCTGTTCGAATAAAGGCTGCTCGCCGCGTCCTATCGCAGCATAGGTGTCGAACACCTCCTTCATAACGAATACGTAACAGGAATCGAGGATGGCGTGCGAATACGTGAAGACGATCCGATGGCGGTCGGCGCCAAGGTGCAGCACAGTCACCCGCCACAGCGGTTCAACGTCGAGAGCGAAGGCGCGCGACCGATCTTGGGCAAGGAAACGGCTCAGCGCCTCGGCCTGCGCCTGGGCCGTCATATCGGACAGGTCGCGCACCTCGAATGGAACAACGATGTCTTGCAAGACCTCCTGGACCGGCGTTTGCAATCCTTGCCAACGGAATCGGGTGCGCAGGATCGGGTTTTGCTTCGCAACCCTGGCCCAGGCCTCAGCGAGGCGGTTGGTGTCGATCGGCTCATTGAGCCGCACCTCGAGCTGCTCGACGTCCACGCCCTGGGCTCGCGCCTCGAGGTGGTGAAACAGCATGCCTTGCTGAAGCGGCGAAAGAGGGTAACTGTCCTGGACCATGGTACTCCCGAAGGTCACCGCGAGCGATGCTCGGATCGGTAAGCCAAGCCGATCTGGACCCGTCGGCAACTGTTATAATAATTGGCAAAATCATACTATAAATCAGGCACAATATAGCTAATATAACTGGACGCAATTCAGGAAGCGAGGCTCGTTCGCGCGCTCGGTCCTCAAGCCTGGGCCCGCAAGCCATCGCCTGAAGATTAACCTTACTGTCGATGTGCTGTCTTCAATCAAATCTTTTTTATCACGTCCCATTGAACGAGGGTGACAGATGCATGGCGATTGCGCGCAGAGTGGTTAGCGGCCGCCTGGCCAGGCTTTCCACCGTCGACCGACCCGGCAACGTGGCGTGGGCGACGGGCGCAAACGCAGTCTATTAACCCACCTTCACCTTTCAGCTTGAATCATCAGTGCTTTGCCGCTGATTTGCAGCCTTCGGAGCGTGCCCAGTGCAGGATCTAGCAATGCAAAACGGAGGCACGACAGGCAGCGAAGCATCGTCCATCGCGATCGTCGGCATGTCGGGACGTTTCCCCGGCGCACCCAACGTGGCGACGTACTGGGAGAACGTTCGCGAAGGTCGTGAAACCATTCGTGTCTTCACCGAGCAGGAGTTGCTTGCCGCCGGCGAGCGGCCCGAGCTTCTGCGCGACGCTGCCTACGTCAAGGCGTGCGGCTACCTGGATGACATCGACAAATTCGATGCCGCATTTTTTGGCATCTCCCCGCGCGACGCGGCAGTCTTCGACCCGCAACACCGCCTGTTTCTCGAATGCGCATCGGAGGCGTTTGAGGACGCAGGCTATGTAGGCGCGAAGATCGGGGGGCCGGTCGCCGTCTTTGCCGCGTCAGGCGCGAGCGAATACTTCACCTACAACCTCGTGACCAACGAAGAGGTCCTGCGCTCGATTGGCGCGTGGCTGCTCCGTCACACCGGTAACGACCCCAACTTCCTCGCAACGCGCGTATCCTACGAACTCGACCTTGTTGGCCCGAGCATGAACGTGCAGACGGCTTGCTCTTCGTCGCTCGTTGCGGTCCATCTCGCTTGCCAGAGCCTCCTCAACGGAGAGTGCGATGTGGCGCTTGCCGGCGCTTCCACCGTCTATCCGGAGCAGCTAGGTTACTTGTACAGGCCAGGGGAGATCCTTTCTCCGGACGGTCACTGTCGTGCATTCGACGCCCAGGCCGGAGGTACGGTGATGGCATCGGCCGTCGGTTGCGTCGTTCTCAAGCGGCTCTCAGACGCCGTGCGCGACGGCGACAGTATTCGCGCCGTCATCCGCGGCTCGGCGCTCAACAACGATGGCTCTGACAAGGTGGGGTATCTCGCCCCGAGCGTCGGCGGGCAGGCTCGGGTGATTTCCGAGGCTCTGGACCTCGCCGGTGTCGCCCCCGAGGACGTGTCGTACATCGAGGCACACGGCACCGGGACGCTTATCGGCGACCCGATCGAGATCGCCGCCCTGGTTCAGGCTTTCGGGCCTGAAGTCGAGATGCAATCCTGCGCCATCGGCTCGGTCAAATCCAACATCGGCCACGCGGGCGAGGCCGCGGGCATGTGCAGCCTGATCAAGACGGTCTGTGCCCTCGAGAACCGTGAATTGCCGCCCTCTCTTCACTATCAGACACCAAATCCGCAGGCTGACCTTTCCAACTCGCCATTCTTCGTCAACGACAGGCTGCAGCCGTGGTCGGTAGCGCCGGGCAGGAAGCGGATCGCTGGCGTGACGAGCCTCGGCGCCGGAGGTACCAACGCCCACGTCATACTCGAGGAGGGGCCACCTCGATCTTTACACACGCGTGATGATGCAGGACCGCAACTGCTCTTGCTCTCGTCACGCAGCAGCGCGGCGCTCGACGTAGCCACCGGGAATCTCGCCAGCTATCTGCGAGCGCATCCCGAGCAGCCGCTGGATGAGGTTGCATTCACGTTGATGGCCGGGCGCGAGGCTTTCGAGGTTCGCCGGTCGCTGGTGGCGTCAGATGCAGCCGCTGCGGCGGCTCTTCTGGAAACCGCAGATCCGCAGCGCGTATTCACGGGCAAGGCCGTGCGCGAGCCTACCTCTATGGCATTCCTCTTCCCTGGCGGTGGAGCGCAATACGCCGGCATGGGTGCGGAGCTCTACGAAAAGGAGCCGGTCTACCGCGACGCCGTAGACGCTTGCCTTTCTGTGGTTCAGCCCCGGCTCAAGGTCGATCTTCGCAAATTGATGTTCCCACTGCCGGATGAAGTGGCCAAGGCGGACAAGCAGTTGGAAGCTCCTTCCCTGGCGCTTCCTGCACTCTTCGCAGTCGAGTACGCCCTTGCGATGCTGCTGCAATCGTGGGGCCTGGTCCCCGCCGCACTGATTGGGCATAGCGCCGGCGAATACGCTGCGGCCTGTATCTCGGGCGTATTCTCCATGCCAGATGCGATCTCGCTGGTTGCGCTGCGCGGCATGCTGTTTGAGAAGCTGCCACGCGGCGCCATGCTGTCGATCGCGCTGCCTGAGGAGCAGGTGCGGTCACTTCTAGGAAGCGAGCTTTCGCTCGCGGCAGTGAACGGACCTTCGCTTTGCGTCGCATCGGGACCGGTGGAGGCGATCGCACGGCTCGAGTCAAAGCTCGTTGCGGATGAGATCGAGCATGCGCGCGTTCACATCGACGTCGCCGCCCACTCGTCGATGCTTGAGCCGATCCTGTCGGAGTTCGAAAGCTTCTGCAGGCCCATCGCATTCGGGAAGCCGAAGATTCCGTTTGTTTCCAACCTCACCGGTACCTGGATTACAGACGCCGAAGCCATGGACCCGGCTTACTGGGTCCGTCATCTCCGCAATACCGTTCGGTTCGACCAGGGCGCTCGGACGTTGCTGGCGACTGGAAGTCATGCGCTGCTGGAAGTGGGACCTGGCCGTACCCTCGCCAGTCTCTGCAGGCAGCAGCCCAAGAAGGCCGCAGTGGTAGCCACCACGCTTCGCCATCCCAGCGAGGCGACGTCTGACGTCGTCTTCCTAAAAGAAGCGGTTGGCCGGCTTTGGGTTGCAGGCATCGAGATCGACCCCACCCGTTTTTTCGCATCCGATTCGCAATGCCGCGTTTCGTTGCCCACCTATCCCTTCGAGAGGCAGCGCTACTGGATCGACAAGGGCGTCCAGACCGCACCCTCGAACTCGCTGACGCGGCGACCCGACTTGGGCCAATGGTTCTCGGCACCTTCGTTTATGCGTTCAGCGCCCTCGGAGCAGCTTCCTGCGGAGGAGCTTCGCAAGCCTTGGTTGGTCCTGACCGACAATTCACCGCTGGCCGAGGCGATCGTCAAACGCCTGCGAGCGTCCGGCGCACGGGTGTCCACGGTCGTATCTTCCGGCCATTTTGCGGAAGATGGCGAACTTAATTTCGCGATCGATCCGGCCCGCGCGGCGGACTATTCCAAGCTGATGGAGGCGCTGCGAAACCAGAACGCGGTCCCGGCGCATGTTGTGCACCTCTGGGCGCTGGCCCCGAGACCGAGGCGGCTTTTTGGCTCCTCCAGCGACGCCGATCTTGCCGCTTGGGAACGAGGGGCAGTCCGGAACTTCTACGGACTGCTGTTCCTGTCGCAGGCGCTGGCATTCGAGGTCGAGCACGTCCGGCTTACCGCGATCGGCACCGCGATTGAGGCACTACCCGGCGAAACCGAGCTGCACCCCGAAAAGGCCGCCTTGATGGGGGTCTGCCGCGTGCTGCCGCGCGAGATGCCGGGTGCGTCATGTTCGATATTGGATGTGATCGTGCCATCGGCGGGATCAAAGGCGGAAGCGCTTTTGGCCGATCGCCTGGTTGGCGAGCTTTCCGGGATCAAGCGCAACCCGCTTGTCATCCTCCGCGAGGGTGGGCGCTGGGTGCAGCGTTTTGACCCGCTCATGCTGGATCCCGCACCGAGCGTTCGTACCTGGTTGCGTCCCGGCGGGGTGTACCTGGTCACCGGCGGGCTTGGCGGCATAGGTCTGGAGGTCATGGAGCATCTCGCGCGGCACGCGAAGGCCCGCCTGGTGTCCGTCGGCAGGTCCCCGATGCCTCAGGAATCGGCTTGGGATCGCTGGCTCCAGGAACATGGGCAGGAAGACGGTACATCGCACCGCATTGAGAAGGTGCGGAAACTGCGGGGGCTTGGATCCGAAGTGATGCTGGCCACGGCCGACGTCACGGACCGCGAAGCCATGGCCGATGTGGTGGCCGAGGCAGCGCGACGCTTCGGCAGGATCAACGGCGTCTTCCACTGCGCCGGCGTGCTCAAGGATCAGTTGATCGCACTTCGCGCCCCCGAGACTGAATCCGCGGTGCTTTCGGTCAAGGCCAAAGGGGCCCTGGTTCTGCAGTCACTGTTCGTCGATGGGGACCTGGATTTCTTGGTCCATTTCTCTTCGGTCAGCTCGATCCTCGGGCTGCCTGGACAGGTTGACTATACGGCCGCCAACGCTGTTCTGGATGCCTTGGCGAAGGCTCGTACGGCTCGGGGCAGTCTGACGCGCACTGTCAGCATTAACTGGAATGCCTGGAGAGAAGTGGGCATGCTGGCGACGCTTGTCCGCGAGCGTACCGGGCCGGCTGTGAGCGATTTGACCCAAGCGGGCTCTCTCCTCGGCGACTGCGTGCGCGACGAGCCCGGGCAGACGCTGTTTCACTCCGTGATGCATACCCGAACACATTGGCCGTTAGGCGAGCACGTCGTCAGGGGCGGGCAGGCGGTCATTCCGGGCACAGGTTTCCTGGAGATCGCCCGCGCGGCGCTTGCCCATCGATTCGAAGACCGGCCAATCGAAATTCGCGACCTCGTCTTCCTGCAGCCTTTCGCTGTCGGGCCTGACGAAACGCGGGCGATGAATATCAAGTTGAACCGCGAAGGCGATCATAGCCTCGTGGTCTACGGCGATTCCGAGCAGCAGCCGTACGCCACGGCGCGTGTCGCGTATGTCGATTCGCCGGCGGGCCCCAGGCAGTCGGTGGCGACCATCCGCGCGCGCTGCCGCGAGCGCGGCGAAGTGATGAACGGCCGGCTGGTACAGAACTTCATGGACTTTGGTCCCCGCTGGTCCAATGTCCAGGCGATCCACCTGGGGCAGGGCGAAGCGTTGATCGACCTCGCGTTGCCGGCCGCTTTAGGTTCCGACCTCTCAACCTACGCGCTGCATCCAGCGCTGCTCGACATGGCAACCGGCGCCGCCCAGAAGCTGATTCCGGGATTTGCAGGCGATAATGACTTCTATGTTCCGTTCTCTTATGGCCGCGTGCTGGTGACGCGTCCGCTCCCTCCAACATTCGCCAGTCACGTGCGCTTGCGAGTTGCGGAAGGCAAAAGCGTGGTCTTCGATGTGACGTTGCTCGATGAAGAAGGCAACGAGTTGGTCTCGATCGAGCGGTTCATCATGCGCCGGGTCGACGCGTTCGCTTCCGTACCGTCCTCGTCCAAGCCGACGCGGCCGGATGGTCCCGAGACGGCCGAGGAAGGTTTCCTGCGCGAGGGCATGACCAACGCGGAGGGTCTAGAAGCGCTCGATCGTATCCTCGCCTGCAACGTCTCGCCGCAAGTCGCAGCCTCAACCCTCGATCTCGATCTCTGGCTGGATCGCCTGGACCATGGCGGTCGAGGAACGCCGGCAGAGGACGCGAACTGGTCCATTGGAACGCCCGGTCTCGCGCGTCCCGGTGGCGATGCTGGCGTCAGAGCACCCCGCGATGCCATTGAGCGAGACTTGGCGGCAATCTGGAAGGAGATGCTGGGTGTTCAGCAGGTCTCGATCGACGATGACTTCTTCGAACTGGGCGGGCAGTCGCTGATCGCGATGCGGCTTTTCAACCGAATTCGGAAAGAGCACGGGGTCGAGTTGCCGCTGTCCGTACTTTTCCAGGCGCCGACTATCGCTGCCACGGCGGCGCTGTTGCGGGAGGCCCAGGGCCTGGCGGCGATCGATCCGTCAGCGGACGGCGTCGATGTGGCCGCGCAAGTGAGCGCCGAAGATCAACTCTCGGCGGTTTGCACGTCGGCAGCCGCCGATCATGTGGCCAGCGAACTTGCCATCGCGGCGAACGCCCAATCATCAAGCGTTCCGGCGCCTCCCCGATCGTTGGTCGAGATCACACGCGGCGGCAATCGACCGCCGTTGTTCTGCGTTCATGGCGCTGGTGGCAATGTGCTCAACTTCCGCGACCTCTCTTGGGGTCTTCACCATGACCAGCCATTCTTCGCACTGCAGGCCCGCGGCGTGGATGGCATGACTGAACTGCATCACTCGATTGAGGATATGGCTCGGGCTTATATCGAGGAAATCCGTGCGTTGCGGCCTCACGGCCCCTATTTTCTGGCCGGCTATTCAGGCGGGGGCGTTGTCGCCTTCGAGATGGCCCAACAACTGGAAGCGCTGGGTGAAGAGGTCCCGCTTCTCGTGTTGTTCGATACGTACCACCCTCAAATGCCGATCCGCGCCGTATCGCTGGGCCGCAAACTGCAGCGGTTGCGTAAAGGCGGCCTCAAATACCTGAAAGAGACGTTGCTTGACCGACTGGAACGCGCGCGGGCGGTGCGCGAGCGATTGCAAATCAAGCTGTGCGTCACCAGGGGCAGGCCGGTGCCGCACGCGCTGCGCGATCGCCATCTCACTGAAAGCTTCGGCCATGCGGCCGGGCGCTACCGACCTCAGCCGTGGCAAGGAAAAGCGCTGCTGTTCCGGGCTGAAAGCGTGCCTTTCGTCTTCAGTGGAGGCGGGCCGTATTACGGGTGGGACAGCGTGGTGCTGGGAGGGGTGCAGACGGTGATGATCCCCGGCAACCACGACACTCTGTTGCTCGGAGCCAATGCAAAGGTATTGATGGGCCCGCTGAATGCAGCTCTCGATCGGGCGAATATGCAGGTAACGTCCAAGCCCACACCTGTTTCCGGAGAGGGTTTTTCACCCGCGGCGAGCTAGCGTTCACTGTCTTGCTATTGGGCGCCATCCCGAACCGGAGCGCGCGAGCACCGCAGCCCCTCATTGCTTGGGTGAAGCGAATGGGTTTTGGGGGTCATTTGCATCGGCATATTCGCGCCCGCAACGATAGGTATTGTACTGACGCTTGAGTGTGGCAAGGCCCGGCAGGCCTTTGCCTTGAAAGGCCGTATAGGCCGGGCAGACTTCCTGCTGCATCAGATCCCGGCACGTCGCCATATCGCGCCGCGCGGCGGCGTCGGCCCGCTGGCCGTATGAGACAGCATATTGCCATGCCAGCGTTTGCATGTACCGGCCTGTCTCCGGGGCGAGTGACGCAGGGATGGCAGCGCCCTCGGGGTTGCGGCCGAAGAGTACTGCATAGTGCACCAGCGCGATGAAGTAGCGGCCGGCCTCGCTCATGTGCACGTTGTCGGCAAAGAGGAGGCGCACGCGTGCCCCCGGGCTATTGCCTGCAACGCCCGGCACCTTGCCCTCCCACAGCGCGGCAGCCAGTTCGGCGAGCGCGCCGCCACCCGGCAGCACGCGGACGCGCGGAACATTGCCACGAGCGGTAAGGTCGAGGTTGGCCCGACTGGCGACGCATTCCCACATTGGCAATACCGCGCGCTCGTAGTCGATCCAGGGCCCTGGTGCGTCGGGGTCCAGGTGGAGCCACGTGTGATAGAGCAGCACCTCGGCGGCGGGATTACCCGCCAGAAGGTGCTGGGCCATGTCGGTCAGATAGAAGGCGGTGCGTTCCTTACGTGCGATGGCGGGAAGGTCGTGACGCTCCGTGACGACGAGAACGTCGTACTTCTCGCCAGGTCCTAGCCGCCGGGGTTGGCGCAGTTCTGCGGCGACATCCAAGCCGGTGCCTTTCCGGTTGTGGCCGGCACGATAGCCCGGCCAGTCGGCAGCAGAAGCTACGTCCCCTTTGGTTCGCTGACGAAGCAGGGAATAGCCTATTGATTGCGTCTCGAAATCGAGGCGGTGTCCGAGCGAGCTTGCAATCTGTTCGACAGCCTCCGGAACTCCGTCGCTGAGGCTGTGGCCAGAGTAGAAGGCGCGGATATGATCCCTCGGCTTCCATGCCGGCACGCCGGAGGCTTCACGCGCTTCTTCACTCATCGCTACGCCCCCGCCATTGAGCATGATCAGCGCCGCAAGGATTGTCTTCAGCCGGCCGATACATCGTTGACTCACCGCATTTGCTCCGATGTTCGCAAGGTGTGCTGCGCGTCAGCGGGCCAGCAACTCGCGCTTCTCTTCGTTCGACAGTGCGTTTGCCGCGTAATACTGCAGATTGGTTGCGACATGTTCAGGTGTGCGCATCCCCAGGATTGTCACGGAAATGCGCTCGATGGAGAGCGCGAACTGCAGCGCCGCTTCGAGCGCTGAGCGTTGCATCTGCTGGGCGAGCCGCTTGATCTGTAAAGCACGTTCCCACTGCGGCTCGCTTGCGCGCAATTCCGCCTCGGTGAGGGATTGTTTCAACGCGCCGCCACCGAAGCAACCTCGCGCGATGATCCCGAGTTGGCGCGCGGACACTTTGTCGAACACACCGTCCAGCGCCTGCGGATCCATCAATCCAAAGGGCATCTGGAGACTGGCGAGCCCTTCCATGTCCAGACAGTGAACAGCATCGTAAACCGAGTCGAGGGCAATTCCATATTCGCGGATCTTGCCTTCCGTCTTCAAACGCCCGAGAAGCCCCAACGCATCCTGCAGCCGGGAGCCGGTGAGTTCCTCACGAGGCGGGCTGTGGAGCTGGTACAGGTCGATATGGTCGGACTGAAGCCGCCGCAACGATGCGTCCACGGCTGCTCTCAAATAGTCCGGCGAAAAATCCTGCGAAACCGTACCCGACAGCGAGGCTGGAACCGTGCGGCGGCGCAAGCCGAGCGCCCGAACAATGGGCTTCGCGAACGGCTTGATGAACTGAATAAGCCGCTTCTGCCTCGGAAGGCTGTAGCCGCCCTTGGTTGCGATGAAAACCCGGTCGCGTTTGCCGCGAAAGGCCTTGCCGACCAGGATCTCGCTTTCCCCTTGCGAATACATGTCCGCCGTGTCGAAGAAATTTATCCCCACGTCGCAGGCAGCCTCCAGCGTTTTCAGCGAGGTCGCCCTGCCACCGTCCTGGGCGAGCAGCCCCCCAATGCGCGCTCCGCCGAATCCGATTTCGGAAACGCGCCATCCGGTCTTTCCAAACTGCCTGTAGCGCACGCCCGCTCTCCGTCACGTGGCTCGCAGATCGCGCGCGAGGCGGTCCGCCGAGCGTGCAGCCAGCGCCATTACCGTGACCGTGGGATTTTTCTCTGCGCCGGTCGTGAAGCTGCTGGCATCGACCACCAGGACGTTGGAGATATCATGAAGTCGGTTGAAGCCGTCGGTTACCCCGAACTTCGGTGAGGCATGCATGCGCACCGCGCCGCCGTAATGCTTGGCTGTTCCGGGGACAAGTGTCGGAACGATCTCCCGGATCGCGCCATTGTGCCCGGCTTCCTGCATCAGTTGCATCAGGTGCTGGCGCGCCTTGACCATGTTGTCCAAGACTTTTTCATCAAACCTGATGTGAACCTCCAGGGCGGGCAAGCCAAACTCGTCTTTGTCGTTTTTGGAGGGAGAGACGTAATATTTCTCTTCGGGCACCATTGTGCCGAAAACCTGCACGCCAAAATAGGTCGTTTTCTGTCCAAGGCGACTTTTGATCTTGCCGACCGTGCCGAACGCACCGAGCGTCCAGGAGGAGGCAAGCAGGGGGTCCGACGAGGCGTGGGGCAGTCGCGTCAGGTAGGCAGGCGGGGAGAGCGACGTGAGCGGGGTATCCATGTCGACGGCCCACCACTCGCGCGGATGATCATGAAGATACTTTCCGAGCAGACCAGCGCTATTGCCCATCCCGTTCGGGTGATCTTTGCACGCCGAGTTGAACAGCAGCTTGGGCGAACCGAGCGGTCCGCACGCCACGATAAATGCGCTGGCGTTCACGCGATGGTGCGCCATGGTCTGCCTGTCGCAATAGACCGCGGCCACGACCTTCTTCTTCTGCCCGTCCCATTCCAGCTTCAACGCATGTGCTCGGGTGATCAGCTTGAACCCGGGCTTGTCGACCAGCCGTGCGATCAATTTTGAATAGCTGTTGAACGAAGTGCCGCGGCTGAGGACTAGGTAGGGCGGCCCGTCGGCGAGCGGCATCGTCGTGAAACCCTGTCCGTGCTTCAGCGCTGCCTGCCGAACGGACTGCCAGTCCTTCGGGACCTGTTGTCGATAGTCACAATAGCCGGCGGGCAGACTTGGGACATCGCCCGGATCGGCCGTGATCTCCATCGTTCGTTCGGCAATCTCGTAGTACGCAGCGATATCGTTGTAGGTGACGGGCCAGCGGTATTTCTCATGAATTTGCTCGCCGGCCGTAAAGTCCTCCGCGCAGAAGCGTGGCACGGCGCCTGTCCACTGATTGGAGAGGCCGCCCAGAGCATAATTGTATTCGAGGTTGGTCTCCGGATCGCCGGTAACGACAAATCCCGCCGCCTTCGTCATGGGCGGAAGACGCCGAAATAGATTTCTCCCAGCGAGCCTGACGAGCGTGCCGTGCTGGATGTCCTCTCCGGTCTCCAGCATCGTCACTGGAATGCCCTTCCGGACAAGCTCATAGGCCGCCATGGCGCCTGCTGGGCCGCTCCCTATGACAACCACGCGGCGATCGTCACTCATTCGATACCCTCAAAGCCTCTCTGCCTCGCGTGTCTAGCCTCTTTCGGGGGGAGCCGCCATCGCGTCGGTGACCCGTGCCGCGCTCTCGCAGTCGAGATCGTCCATTCATTCCAACTGAAGGGGGAAGGGATTGCCCAACTGAAGCGGAAAGGAATTGCGATGCCGGGCGGTGATCGCGCGCAAACGTTCTCACTAAGCCATACGAGAGAATTGGTCTCAGGTTGCTGGCGCCGGGTCGCCCCGCGGGCCGAAAGGCCCAACCGCGCGAGGCCTGACCTCGATTCGTCGGTCACTGAAACCAAATTTCTCGTGATAGGCAAACTTGCGAATAACTCACCGACGGTGCATGGCCGCTGCGGTCCGACCAATTTATACTGCCTTCCACATCCTTGCTTGTGGGTGGCTTTCTGACCGCGATAATTAAGCATGCAACGGAAAACCACATTGCCTTAATAAAAGGTATATAGTAGATCGCTATTTCTCAGCGAGCTAATTCTTAACAAACTTTAATGCTTAATAAAGCGTAAGTATTGAACCGCCAATTGAGAACGCTAGACTTATTTTATGAGGTGTTCCCGTGGTTGAGCTGTGGCCTTGTTTTCCGCAAGTTAACACCGCGGGCATGATTGCGAATGGTTGTCTGAAAGGCACGAGCTTGTTCTCTGATTCGGCCCGCTATTGCGGCGCCGGCGTCCATCTCCATAGCGAGCGAACGATGTCGCCGGCAACATGCGGGGCGTCGCTCGATAAGTCCGGCGACACCCGCGATCGACGTGCTCTTGCGCAAGCGAAAGATGGAGGCCGATCGCTGCCCGGGGAACACGGTGACGTAAGATTGGTATTTTAGCAGAGAGAGCGTCGCGTTATGCCGATCTTCACAAGAGAGAAGACCGTCGCCGCGGAAGCCATTTCGCTTCCATCCGCGACCTGGCGAATCCCGTTCTGGAGCGTCGAGCCTCTGGTATGTGCTCTTGATTGCTTTATTATCGTGGGATCGAGCATTCTCAGCGGGTTCGCCTACCATCAATGGGTGATCGGTGGCGGCGGTGATTTCGAAACTTCGCTTGCTGTCGGTCTGCTCGTTGCGGTAAATTTTACGACCATCTTGGTATCGCGCGGCAGCTATAAGCCGCTCAATTTGATGTCGCTTCACGGGCGCCTCAAAGAAACGACAGCGATCTGGCTTATCGTATTCTCGCTTCTCCTCGCGGTCGTGTTCTCGCTAAAGGTGGGTGCCAATCTATCACGCGGGGCGACGGCGGCCTTCATGGTCGTCGGAATGACGTTGCTGATCAGCTGGCGCGCGGTATTGAGCTCATATTTAACCAAAGCTCTCGCGCGCGGAAGTTTCGCGGAACGTCGAGTGGTTCTGATTGGAGAACCTGATGAAATCGACACCTCGGACGGTCTCCATCGGCTGCGCCGGTGCGGCTATCAGCCGATCGAAAGCTTTCCCGTTCTGGAGACCGACTTTGATGCCGACAAGGGCATGTCGCTTCGGCTTCGCAGCGTGCTCGATCAGGTGATTCGGACGGCACAGTCCGGCAGGGTTGATGAAATTCTGCTGGCGATACGCTGGGATCAGCGCCGCATGGTCGACTCGATCGTCACCGCGCTGCGGATCGTCCCGATCCCGATTCGCCTGGCGCCCGACCGCACGATTGCGGGGCTGCTCCACGAACCCAGAACCGAAATCGGATCGACGTGGGTTGTCGATCTGCACCGCGGCCCGCTGACCTTGAGCGAATGCGCCATTAAGCGCACGATCGATATTACATTTTCTGCTCTAGCTCTGGTCATATTGGCGCCGACGATTCTGATCGCCGCTATCGTGATCAAACTCGACTCTCGCGGGCCTGTGTTTTTCTCGCAGCTTCGCAACGGCTTCAACACCAAGGAATTCTGGATCTTCAAGTTCCGAACGATGACGGTCATGGAGCAGGGTCCGGAAGTAAAGCAGGCGGCCCGCAATGATAAGCGAGTCACGCGCGTCGGCCGCTGGCTGCGTCGATCGAGCATTGATGAGCTCCCACAATTTCTCAACGTTTTGCGGGGGGAGATGTCACTGGTTGGCCCGCGGCCGCATGCCACGATTCACAACAATGATTACGAAAAGCTGATCTGGAAATATGCCTTCCGTCATCATGTCAAACCGGGCATTACGGGTTGGGCCCAGATCCATGGCCTGCGAGGCGAGACAGCCACCGTCGACGTTATGGAAAAGCGCGTTGAGCTTGACCTTTGGTACATCAACAATTGGAGCCTGTGGCTCGACATCAAGATACTCATGAAGACGTTCTCGGCCGTGATCGGGCAAAAGGAGGCCTACTGATCTCTCCGCGAGCGGCGCTGGGTCAGGTGCCTTCCGAGCGGTCACTTGAACGCTGCCCGAGTGCCGAAAGTGCATCAATCCTGTTCACCATGAAGCTGATATCGCCTTGACTGGGCTATGGGACTTTGCTCCTTAGCTGTTCCATAGTGATTTTAAGCTCGTGCTGCGGGCGGCCTTGCGCAAATTTGGGTCCAGAGCTCGCGGGCAGGCCTCAACGTTGATAATGGCATCGAACAGCAAAGAATCTTGAATGCATCTCGAAAAGCGTATTCTGGTCACCGGCGGGGCAGGCTTTCTTGGCTCCCATCTCTGTGCGCGTTTGATCGCCGAGGGCGCGCAGGTCCTTTGTGTCGACAACTTCTTCACCGGCGCGCGCAGGAACATAGAGCCGCTGCTCGATCATAAGCACTTCGAGCTGATCCGCCACGACGTTACCTTTCCGCTCTTCGTCGAAGTCGATGAAATCTACAATCTGGCGTGCCCGGCCTCGCCGGTGCATTACCAGCACGACCCGGTGCAAACGATCAAGACGAGTGTACATGGCGCGATCAATATGCTCGGTCTTGCCAAGCGTCTGAACGCCAAGATACTGCAGGCGTCGACCTCTGAGGTCTATGGCGATACAAGCGTTCATCCTCAGACCGAGGACTATTGGGGCAACGTCAATCCGATCGGCCTGCGGTCCTGCTATGACGAAGGTAAGCGTTGTGCGGAGAGCCTGTTTTTCGCCTACCGGCACCAGCGTAATCTCGGCATCAAGGTTGCCCGCATCTTCAACACTTACGGGCCACGCATGCATCCGAACGACGGGCGCGTCGTGTCGAATTTCATCGTGCAAGCGTTGCTTGGTCGCGACATAACGATCTACGGTGAAGGCTCGCAGACCCGCTCGTTCTGCTACGTGGACGACCTCGTCGACGGGCTCATAAGGCTCATGGGAACTTCGCATGACGTGACCGGTCCTGTGAATATTGGAAATCCCGACGAGTTCTCGATTCTCGAATTGGCATCGGCTGTTATCAGCCTGACCGGTTCATCCTCCAAGATCATCCATAAGCCGCTGCCGCAAGACGATCCGCGCCAACGGCGTCCGGACATTTCCATGGCCGCTAAGGAACTCTCCTGGGCACCGAAGACGAAGCTCAATGAAGGTCTTGTTCAGACGATCGCCTATTTCGACAACTTGCTGTCTGATCAGGCCCTGCGAGCGTCCCTGAAAGCCGACTAGGGTTTGTTCGGAAAATTGCTTACTGGTTTTCCGAAGCAGGATCGAAGACATCGAGCGGGATGACAGCAAAGTCATCCTCCGCTTCCTCTTCAATGATTCGCGTGCGTGGTTTGCGGCATTGACAGTGCTTGTGGAATTCTTCCCTGGAATACGTCGAAAGATCGACCGTCCAGATTTCGCAGCTCTTTAAAACTCCGAATTAAATCGACGCTAAGTCGACTTGCAACCAAGGCAGAGCCGGTGCCAACGGCGAAGGATCCGTAGGTAAGTCGCCCTGTTTCAGGTATCAAATTACCAATAAGTAAATTTTTGGCATGTTCCTCCACAATTTTAAGGTAGGAGTATGTTGCGCTGCCATAATAAAGGGTATAAAAATACTTAACAAATACTCATAGACAAAAAATAAGAGCGATTGATAATATTAATTGCGGGTAAACGGGTTTTTTCAAGCGCCATGGTCATGCTCAGTTACAGTCGCGTTGGCCGGTTTGAGCTAGATCGATATTTCAGCAGCAGCAGCGAGCAAGCACGCGCTTGCTTACGTTCGCATCTACACCCCACAGAAAGCGAAATACGTTTGGTCCGATCGAGGCGAAGCATGCCTCGTCGAGGGTATTTAATCGTGCGTTCAGTCAAAGGGGCCAATCCGATCACGCGGTCGGGGAAGGCCTCTGGCGAGATAATTAAGGCCATCAGGTAATTTGTAGCGTCGGGGGGAGCGTTATGCCGAATTCGTCACGAAACAAGACGGCGGTTGCGGATGGAATTTCCCTGACGACCGCATCATGGCGAATACCGTTCCGCAGCGTACAGCCTCTGGTTTGGGGCTTGGATTGCATCATTATTTTGACGTCGAGCATCATCAGTGGATTCCTGTACCACCGATGGGTGATCGGAGGCGGCGGTGATCTCGAAACGTCACTTGCAGTCGGTTTGCTCGTTGCCGTGAACTTCACGACCGTTCTGGCTGCCCGCGGCAGCTACAAGCCGCTCGGCCTGATCGCACTCCAAAACCGCCTCAAGGAAGCGGTCACGATTTGGCTCATCGTCTTTTCGCTTCTGCTTGCCGTGGTGTTTCTGCTCAAAGTCGGTGCAACGCTATCGCGCGGCGCAATCGGGACCTTCCTGGTTGTTGGCCTGACTTCACTGATCGCTTGGCGCGTAATACTGAGTTCGTATCTCACCAAGGTCTTTGCACAAGGAAGCTTTGCTGAACGGCGTGTCTTGGTAATTGGAGGATCGGATGAGATCGACTACTCCGCAGGACTTTATCGGCTGCGCCGATGCGGTTACAGGCCGGTCGAAAGCTTCCCGATTCTTGCATCCGATTTTGAGACCGCGAGCGGCATGTCGGAGCGGCTTCGTGGCATGTTGAGCGACGCCATCCGCACGGCGCAGTCGGGCAGGGTGGAAGAGATTTTACTGGCGATACCGTGGAACCAGCGCCGACTGATCGATTCGATCGTGGCCGTGTTGCGGGTGGTCCCGATTCCGATTCGCCTGGCGCCCGATCGCAGCATCGAGGGGCTGCTGCACAAGCCGAGGAAGGAGATCGGTTCGACGTGGGTTGTCGACCTGCATCGCGGTCCATTGACCCTGAGCGAGTGTGCGATCAAGCGCGCGTTCGACATCGTGCTTTCCAGTGTCGCGTTGATCACGTTGGCGCCGACGATGTTGATAGCCGCCATTCTGATCAAGCTCGACTCGCGAGGACCAGTGTTCTTTTCGCAACTTCGCAACGGCTTCAACAGCAAGGAATTCCGGATCATCAAATTCCGAACCATGACGGTCATGGAGCAGGGGTCGGAGGTGAAGCAGGCAACGCGCAATGACAAGCGGGTCACGCGATTGGGCCGTTGGCTTCGACGGTCTAGCATCGATGAACTCCCGCAGTTCGTGAATGTTTTGCGTGGCGAGATGTCACTGGTTGGCCCGCGCCCTCACGCCACCGTCCACGACGACGAATACAAGATACTGATTTCCAAATATGCGTTTCGTCTTCACTTGAAGCCCGGCATTACCGGTTGGGCGCAAGTCAATGGACTTCGAGGTGAAACGGCCACGGTCGATCTGATGGAAAAACGCGTCGATCTCGACTTGTGGTACATCAATAATTGGAGCCTGTGGCTCGACATCAAGATCCTGTTTAAGACATTCGCTGCCGTGATGGGACAAAAGGAAGCGTATTGATCATCGTTCTGTCGATGATCGGTCTTAAATCGCGTGGGTCCCGCTATCCCGTGTTGACGCAGCGGAAGCCAAACGTCCGTTCTGCGCCTTGCGAATATCAAACGTTTGCTGCTTCGCGTTGCTTCTTTTTAGTCGCGAACGGCGGGTTTAGTGGCATCGCGCCGAAGTGTGACCATCCCTTCGGCGGCGGCAGGTGACCAGATAGCAATAGCTCCAGTCCGGATTGCGAGAGCGCCCAGGCGCACTTGGCAATGATTGACGGCTGCCCGTCGGCAATGGGCTATGTGCCATTTCACGTTCTCAAACACGCAAGCCACGAACAGTCATTTGCCGTTTATACGCATGCGCAGTCCGTGAGATGGAGGGACCAACCGGTAAGCACTCACCAAACGGGCGTTCCCGATTCGGCGGCCGCGATCAGCGCGCGATACTGGCCAGCAGTCAACGTCCCGCGGCATGAATGCCAGGAAAATGGGGCGTATTCGCTGCCATTGCTCCCACGAAAACCATTGATACAGATGTGCCCGTTCGATGCGGGTGACAGTGAGGCCGCTGTCCGTTGTTGTGAACGCCGAGCCTGAGCGGCGGGCCCGTGATGACGCCGCCCGTGCGCGACAGGCGACCGTCACGTTCTAATCGCTTGATCCTATCGCGACACAGGCCTCACGCCGCCAGCCCTAGGGCGTTGGCGACGTGACGACGGTGGTCGATCCCCCGGTCACGAAGGTGCTGGGCACAGCGCCGGTGCCGCGGATGATATTCCGCAAGCCATAGGCGCTCGTGACGGTCGTGATCGGTCCCTGGATGGTCGTGTTGACGTTGTTGAGATAGTTCATGAACTTGGTGGACTCGACCGACACGGAGTTCGAGGCGTAGAGGATGTCCTTGTTGCGCATCTCGAACGAGCTCGCCAGGAACAGGCCGGCGGGGTCGCGCAGGTTGATC
>Ga0247784_1000111_pt1 | contig 27916 bp, 24 predicted proteins | sample UWRJL169409R5_FD_179909 | JGI IMG/M metagenome (GOLD analysis project Ga0247784, IMG submission 179909) | Plant litter microbial communities from Arlington Agricultural Research Station in Wisconsin, United States - UWRJ-L169-409R-5 | ecosystem: Environmental > Terrestrial > Plant litter >...
TTATTGCGTGTATCCAGGACAGGCGTGCAGCTTCATGGTCGGTGCGATGGAAATCCGAGCCGCGCGTGAGCGCGCACGCCAGCGGCTTGGGAACCGCTTCGACGTGCGCGCTTTTCACGACCTCGTGCTGCGCTCGGGGCCAGTGCCGATCGACGTGCTGAATGCAGCCGTCGATCAGTGGCGCCCGGGCTAGCAACATTTAGAAACGATACTGCAACTCCATCCCGTACGTTCTCGGATACGTCAGCGAGACCTGGCGTCGCACGCCGACCGGTGTGGGCGAGCCGCCGCTGGAGCTGCCGTAACCGACTTCGTCGAACGCGTTCTTGACCGCGCCGATCACGGTGTAACGATTGTTCGAATCGTTCCATAGCAAACGAAAGTCCGCGACTTCGAACGACGGCGCGGTGTAGATCGGGTTCGACCAGATCGTCGACTGTTGATCGCCGATGTCGGTGTACAACCCGCTCGCAGTGAGCGAACCGGCGGCGAAGCCCCACGTATAGTTCGCGCCCACCGTCCACTTCTGCTCCGGCGACAACGGCAACCGATTGCCCACCAACGTTTGCGAAATGCTCCCGTCTGGGAATACGCCGCGTGGCTGCGCTCCCGGTGCGGTCGCAGTCGGATCGGTACTGTCGACGAAACAGCAGCCTTCGGTGATCTTGGTGTCGAGATACGCGTAGCTCAACAGTAATTGCAAACGATCCACTGGCGACCACGTCGTCTCGACTTCGACGCCTTGCACGCGAGCTTTCAAGTTTAGATAACGGCCCGCAGTGATCGTGCCGAGCGAAACGGTCAGCGGCGTTTGAAAGCCGTCGTAGTCGCTGTAGAACACCGCGGTGTTCACCTGCAATCGGTCGACGAACACAGCCTTGGCGCCGATCTCATACGAGTCGACGTATTCCGGATCGGCGTAGGGATTCGCGGTCAACCCGTTGGATCCCAACCATCCACCCGACTTGTAACCTCGGCTGTATCGCCAATAGAGATTGGTGTCGTCGTTCGGCTCCCACTGCAGGCCAGTCGTGCCCGTCACCGCATCCCAATCGCCCGCGAGATTACGACGCAAGCCGCCACCAGGATTGGGCCTGAGATCCGCGGCACACGGCAACGCGCCGCAGACTTGCGATTGCGTGACATCCAGCGCGAGCGCCTGCGTTTGCGCGAGCACCGCGGCTGCCACCAACGGCCCCACAGTCGGCACTTGCGTTTGAATGAACGAGAGCGGCGTACCGGCAGGAAACAAACCGATGATCGCGCCCTCTAACGTCGGCGCCGTATCCGCGGCACCAATCGCTGTTGCCGGGATGCGTGCGACGTATCGAGCCATGTCGATGCCGGTCTTTTTGTCCTCGGTGTAACGCAGCCCGAGAGTGAACGTCCATTCGTCGGTGAACGACCAGTCGATCTGGCCGAAGCCCGCGTAGGAATCCGTTTCGAGATGTCCGTCCACGGCGAGGAACGCGCCGCTAGGATTCGGCGCCGAACCAAACGGGTTCAACACCGCCGGATCGCCGACCACGCGGATACCTTGCGGCTGATTCCATTTCTGGCTGTATTGATACAAGCCGACGATCCATTGCAAATCCCCGTCGCCGTTCGACGAGAGATTGAGCTCGTTGGATTGCCACTGCTGATACTCGCGATAGTACGTCCGCGCGTCGGGCGAGATTCCTAGAGCCGTGAATGCTGGACGCGTGATGTTTTGGCTAGGCAGCGGCCCGGCCGCGCCATCAAGATCCACCGACAGAGTCCCACCCGCCGGAACCGCAACGTTGAACGCATCGGTGCGCGGCGTGTTGTCACTATCCGAAGAAGTGAAGTACGCATACTGCTGATAGCCCGACAGCAGCTTCAGCGTCGCACCCTCGAAGTCCGCCGTAACATCCAGATGGATGCGGTGATGATCCGTGAGCGTGCCAATCGCCGTGTAGTTGGTGTTGATGGTGTATGGATCGTTTATGCCTGGATTCACGCCGGTGTAGCCAAACACGGTGTTGTAGTACAGCGCGGACGTTCCGGTGCCCGTCAAAGAAAGATTGTTGAACGGAGAAACCCCGGTCTCCAACGTGTTGCCGACACCATAGCTGTCCAGCCACTCGTACTTGGAATAACGCAAGCGCGCGACCACGTTGTCGCCGAAATCCGCTTCCAGCTGACCTTCGACCATCCAACGATCGCTGTTCGCTGTATCGTCTGCGGGACCGACGTTCTTGATGAAACCTTGGTCACGCCGTTCCTTGTAGCCGCCCACGAGGAACCGCAGCGAGTCGGTGATCGGACCTCGCATCAACATTTCCGTATGCCAGCTGTCGTAGTTGCCGACGCGACCGCGAACCTCGCCTTCGAACTCCTTGGTCGGGCGCTTCGCGATGACGTTGAGCGTGCCGCCGATGGAATTACGTCCATACAACGTTCCCTGCGGGCCGCGCAGGATTTCGGTGCGATCGATGAACAGCGCCGGCGTCGACGTGTCGGCCATCGAGGTCGAGAAAATGCCGTCGGAATACAGCGCGACCGACGGATCGGTGCCGATGTTATTGGTGAGACGGCCGAAGCCGCGAATGGACAGCCGATCGTTGTTTGTATAACTCAAGCTCGGCGTGATACGCGCGACGTCTTCGATGGTGTTCACGCCGAGGATGTCTCGGCGCACGCTGGTGTACGCCGTTACTGCTACTGGAACTTCTTGTAACGATTGAGCCCGTTTCTCTGCGGTGACAACAACTTCTTCGAGAACGCTACCCCGGGTCTGTTGAGTATCCTGTGCGTGCGCAGTCCCGCCGACGCATAGGAGACTGCCCATGACACCGGACAGCATCCCTTGCTGATACGTATTCATGAGATCCCCCGAATCGGGCGAAATCCACCGCCCGATGCTTTGTTATAAATGGAATCGACAATCGCTCTGCGGTCGCCTCGATGGTAGGAGCGCCCTTCGTTGCAAGCAACAGCGCGCCGCAAGCCTGCTGGACGGAATATATCGGACGACGTTTGCTCCCATCATTCGGAAAAAACAGGCCCGTCGGCGCGTTCCGCAGGCCAGCCCAGATGTTTGAAACTATTGAAGCCATGTTGGCGTTTGTTTATTTCTTGCATGCCGCCTGACGGCCGAAACGAAATTGCGCTTCTATTCCATACACGCGCGGAGCAGCCGGAGATACGTTCAGCGAGCGCACACCCCAAGCCGATTGCGTGGCGACGGCCGACTCGGAAACCCTCGTCGTCGAACACGTTGCGTACCAAGCCGATGAACGTGTAGCGGTTGTTGGCATCGTTGAACCGCCATCGCTGTGCCGCCTTCATGCATCCCCCTCGGCCGCGCTCAGGCCGATATGATCGTTAGTTGCAGGGCTTCGACGGTCGCTCCTCAGTGCATACCGAGAATAAAAATTCAGCGAGCAAGGTGCAATACGTAAACGCGCTGCTGCAGACCAGAATGTAGCGGATGGCCCTGTAGTTTGCCGCACAGAATTGGCGGCATGGAAGGCTCGAACGGAGCCGGCGCCAGGGCGTTGTATTCAGTACCCTATATTCTATAAAGCTGTACTCCAGTGGCCGGAACCCAGCTGACCTGCCATCCGTCATCCGCACAGTGGCACAATTCGCGACCGGCACGAGCGCTGAAGGATGATTTGTGAAGCGAGACTTTCTACAACGGCTGAGCGAACAGACGGAGCAACTGCGGACGGAAGGGTTGTTCAAGCCCGAGCGTGTCCTGAGCTCGCCGCAGAGTTCTTCGGTGCGCGTGGTTGGAGGCGACGAAGTCCTCAACCTCTGCGCCAATAATTATCTCGGGCTTGCCAATCACGCGTCCGTGCGCGAAGCCGCGCGCCTGGCGTTGGATCGCTCTGGTTACGGCATGGCCTCGGTGCGTTTCATCTGCGGCACGCACGAGATTCACAAAGATCTGGAGCAGCGGTTGAGCCGCTTCCTCGGCACCGACGACACGATTCTGTATTCGTCCTGTTTCGACGCCAACGGCGGCTTGTTCGAAACTTTGCTCGACGAACAGGACGCGGTGATCAGCGACGCGCTGAATCACGCCAGCATCATCGACGGCATCCGTCTGTGCAAAGCGCAGCGCTTCCGTTACGCGAACAACGACCTCGACGAGTTGGAAACGCGCCTGAAGGAAGCTTCGAAGTGTCGCGTGCGATTGATTGCAACCGACGGTGTATTCTCGATGGACGGCGTCATCGCGCGGCTCAAAGAAATCTGCGATCTCGCGGATAAATACGACGCGCTGGTGATGGTGGACGATTCGCACGCGGTCGGCTTCGTCGGCGACAAAGGCCGGGGCACGCATGAGTTTCGTAATGTGATCGAGCGCGTCGATATCATTACCGGCACGCTCGGTAAGGCGCTGGGTGGCGCGGCCGGCGGGTATACATCGGGTCGGCAGGAAATCATCACGTGGTTGCGCCAGCGCTCGCGCCCCTATCTATTCTCGAACAGCATTCCGCCGTTCATCGCGGCCGCGAGCTTGCGGGTGCTGGACTTGCTTGAAGCGGACGACCAGCTGCGCTCGCGTTTGTGGGACAATGCCGCTCACTTCAGGAAACAAATGACCGCGGCGGGATTCAACCTGGTGCCGGGCGAGCATCCCATCATCCCAGTGATGCTGGGCGATGCCAAAGTAGCCTCCGAATTCGCGCAGCGTCTGCTGAATCATGGCGTGTATGTGATCGGCTTCTCGTTCCCGGTCGTCCCGCACGGGAAGGCGCGCATTCGCACTCAGATGTCGGCGGCGCATACTCGCGAGCAGCTCGACAAGGCTGTCGACGCATTCACCCTCGTCGGCAAAGAACTCGGCGTCATTTGATTCGCGCGGCGCCCCGCTGCGCATCCACCTCCTCCAAATCCAACGAATCTGCACACCATCATGCATGCATTAGTCAAAGCCCGTGCTGCCGTCGGCATCGATCTGCAAGAGATTGCGAAGCCGGTCGTAGGCCCGAACGACGTGTTGATCCGCGTCAAGCGGACCGCGATCTGTGGCACCGACATGCACATCTATAACTGGGACGCATGGGCGCAGAAGACCATCCCGGTGCCGATGGCCGTCGGCCATGAGTATTGCGGTGTAGTCGTCGAAGTGGGCAGTGAAGTGTCGGGCTTCGCACCGGGAGATCGCGTGTCCGGCGAAGGTCACATCACGTGCGGCTATTGTCGTAACTGTCGCGCTGGGCGGCGGCACTTGTGCCGTAACACGGTCGGCGTCGGCGTGAATCGTCCAGGATCGTTTGCTGAATTCGTGGTGATTCCTGCGTTCAATGCGTTCAAGCTGCCGGAAGCGATCGACGACGAGATCGCGTCGATTCTCGATCCTCTCGGCAATGCTGTGCACACTGCACTCGCCTTCGACGTTGTCGGCGAAGACGTGTTGATCACGGGCGCCGGCCCCATCGGCATCATGGCGGCGGCGGTCGTGCGCTTCATCGGCGCACGCAACGTCGTGATCACCGACGTGAACGACTATCGGCTGGAGCTGGCACGCAAGATGGGCGCGACGCTCGCGCTCAACGTGAAACGAGACTCGCTCGACGACGCGATGAAACAACTCGGCATGCAGGAAGGCTTCGACGTCGGCCTGGAAATGTCCGGCAACTCCGCCGCCATCCGCGACATGCTACGCACGCTTCACCACGGCGGCAGCATGGCGATGCTCGGCATCCCGTCCACCGAAGTCGCTGTCGATTGGAACGACGTCGTGTTCAAAGGCCTCACCATCAAAGGCATCTACGGCCGGCAGATGTTCGAGACCTGGTACAAGATGGCTGCCCTGCTTCAGAGCGGCTTGAACATCCGGCCGATCATTACGCATCGCTTCCCTTACACCGAGTATCAGCGCGCGTTTGAAACAATGGGCGCCGGACAGTCCGGCAAAGTCGTGATGAGCTGGGACGCAGCGAACTCATAAGGGACGTCGTTACCTCGACGACAAAGGGCAGCGGTGGGAGTGATCCCCGGTTCGCCGACATTTGGCGGCCACCGCCGCGCGACGGTTTGCGGCTCGGCGGCTGGTGAGGTGGAAAGACTGCGCTGAGACCCGTGACGCCCTCCGTCGCGCAAGGCTCGCCAAGAATTTCGATCTGTCGCAGATCGAAATTCTTGAAGCGCGGCCGCCCCATGTCGGCGAACCGGGGATCACTCCCACCGCCGCCCAGGCCACCGACGCTCTCTCCTCTTACGGTTCGATTACGGAGCCGAGCAGGCGCAGTAGTAATACACCTCTTGAGGGTCGTTGAATCGCGCCAGCCGATTCAACTCCGCCTCGAAAGGCGCCAGGAAACGTTTGGCGTTAGCAAACAACTCCTGTTCAGGCACCAGCGCTTTTGTAACGCGCGCCGCGAGCACTTGCGAGCGCACGGCGAGTGCTTGGCGCCAGCCGAGCGGCGGCTCGATGTATCTAACCTTGTAGCCCTTACCTAGCTTCGCTCGCTCGGCTGCCGCATCCAATGCATCACGATACGAGCCAAGCTTGTCGACCAACCCGTGTTGAGCGGCATCGACACCAGCCCAAACGCGCCCCTGGGCAACCGCGTCGATATCTTCGAACGTCTTCTCACGAGCGGTAGCGACGTGCCCGACGAACACGCTGTAGGCGTGATCGATGGACGATTGCAGGATCTGCTTCGCACCGTCGTTGAGCGTGCGATCCAAACGTAACGAGCCGGCGTACGGCGTGGTGCCGACGCCGTCGATGGTCACACCGAATTTCTCCAACGTGCGCTCGACCGTCGGGAACACTGCGAACACGCCGATGGAGCCAGTGAGCGTCGCCGGGCTCGCCCAAATCTCGTCTGCGTCCATGGCGATGTAATAACCGCCGGACGCAGCCGTGCTGCTCATCGATGCGATCACCGGTTTGCCGGCCTTGCGTAACGCATCGATCTCGCGACGGATGACTTCCGAGGCGAGCATGCTACCGCCAGGGCTGTCGATGCGCAGGACGACGGCTTTCACCTTGTCGTCGTGCAGGGCTTCGCGCAGCAGCTGTGAGGTCGAATCGGAGCCGATGGTGCCGGGAGGTTGCGCGCCGTCGAGAATTTCACCGGCAGCAACCACGACGCCGATGTGATCGCCTTCGACCAATCCTTCGGGCGGACGAGCAGCGGCGATGTAATCCCAGTGCATCACGCCTTTGAACGTGTGCTCCTCTTCGTCCTCGCCGACCAGCGCCGAGATCTGATCTTCGAACTCACGACGGGTCTTCAGCTCGGTGACGAGTCCTTTCTCCAGCGCCGCAGCCGCCAGATCGCCGCGATGTTCCTTCGCGATCTCGGCGTATTGGTTGGAGTAGTCGGCGATCACGGTCGTGGGCTCCGGCCAACCGCGGGCTTTGCTCACACCGGCCTGGTACTGCGCCCACAGCGCATTCAACCAAGCGAGACTCTCCTGCTCTTCCTGCTCGGACATGTCGCTGCGACTGAACTGATCGGTGAACGACTTGAACTTGCCGGCCTTGAAGATATTCACGTCCACCGCGAGCTTGTCGATCACGCCTTTCAGGAACGTGCGGTAGTAGCCGAAGCCTTCGATCAACACCAGGCCCTGCGGATCGAGATAAATCTCGTCGGCGTTCGCGGCGACGTAGTACTGCGCCTGGTCGTAACTTTCGCCGTACGCGTACACCTTCTTGCCGCTGGCACGAAACCGCTGGAGCGCCTGGGCAAACTCATCCATCTTCGCGATGCCGCCGCCAGCAAGATTGCTCAGGTCAAGCACGATCAGCTCGATGCGCTTGTCGTCGCGTGCGGCGTCGATGGCGTCGACCAGATCGCGCAACAACGTTTCGGGACGATTTTGTCCGTAGACCTCGGAAACGGCGCGCTCAAACGGATCGCCCGCGAGCTGCTCGACGATCGCGCCCTGTGGCGCAATCACCAGCGCCGATTTGGCGGGAATGATCGGAATGTTGGGCGACAGCGCCGCGGCGATGATCAGAAACAACGCCAGCAGCACGATGAGATGCAGCACCTTGCGCAAGCCGTCCAGGCCGCGCCAGATGTAGCTAAAAAATTTGGCGATCGCTTTCATGATGAGCTAATCAAGTGGTCCCGGAATAAGTGAGACGATAAATGGCGCCGGCGGTATCGTCGGAAATCAACATCGAGCCGTCGTCGAGCACCAGCAGGTCGACCGGCCGGCCGAACACCTTGTCGCCTTGGTTGAAGCCAGTGATGAACGGCTCGTAACTCAGTGCCTTGTGGTCCTCGATCCGCACCAGCATCACGCGGTAACCGCTTTTCTGGCTGCGATTCCAGGAGCCGTGCTCGGCGAACAGCACCTGGTTGCGATATTTCTCCGGGAACACGCTGCCCGTGTAGAACTTCACACCCAGCGGCGCGACGTGCGCGCCTAATGTTTGTACCGGCGGCGTGCTCTTGCTGCAATCGCCGAGCTTGCCGAATTCGGGATCTTTGATGTCCTTGCCGTGGCAGTAAGGAAAGCCGAAGTCCAGGCCGGCACGGGGGGCGACGTTCAGCTCGCAAGGTGGCGCGTCGTCGCCGAGGTAGTCTCGACCGTTGTCGGTGAACCAGAGCTCCTTCGTGGTTGGGTGCCACGTGAAGCCGACGGTGTTACGAATACCGCGAGCGAAGGTTTCCAGGCCAGAGCCGTCCGCGTTCATGCGCGTGATGCTGGCGTACTTCGGTTCGTTACAAACATTGCACGGCGCGCCGATGGGCACGTACAGCTTGCCGTCAGGTCCGAACGCAATGTACTTCCAACCGTGATGACGGTCTCTCGGAAAATCGTCGCGCACGACTTTCGGCGCCGGCACTTTCTCCAGCGACGACTCAATAGCGTCGAAACGCAAGATGCGATTGATCTCGGCGACGTACAACGCGCCGTCGCGGAACGCGACGCCGTTGGGCATGTTCAGTTTGTCGGCAACCACGCGCACAACGGGCTTGAGCCCGGTCTCAGCACCGCCGCTGACGGAATAAACGGTCGTACCGCGAGTGCCAACGAACAGTGTGCCCTGGGTACCCAGCGCCATGGAACGAGCGGCAGGAACGTTGTCCGCATACACCTGCAGCTGGAAGCCCTGCGGCAGGTGGACGTTTTCCAGGACTTTATCGGTGGCGGGACTGGCGAACGCTGGCGCCGTCAGGAAACCGAGAAGCAGCCAGCAAGCTGAACGGATGGGCATGGAGTCTCCTCGAACGAAGACGCAGTGTACCCATCGGGTGGGATCGGCGGAAACGGCGGCTGACGTGTAGCTCTATCACGTCAGCCGCGGTCGTGCGGTCGTTAGACCTTCTCTTCGATGCGCGCGGCTTTGCCGGTCAGATCGCGCAGGTAGTACAGCTTGGCGCGGCGGACGTTACCGCGACGCTTCACCGTGATGCTGCCGATCGACGGGCTGTAGGTCTGGAACACGCGCTCCACACCTTCGCCGTGAGAAATCTTGCGCACCGTGAACGACGAGTTGAAGCCGCGGTTACGACGCGCGATCACGATGCCTTCGTAGGCCTGCGCGCGTTCGCGATCGCCTTCCTTCACCTTCACCTCGACGATGACGGTGTCGCCCGGCTGAAAGTCCGGGATCTTCTTGTCGGTGGCTTCGCTTTCGAGCTTTTCGATGATGTTCATGGTGTACCCATCCTTTCAAACCGGCGGCGAAGACGCCTCGCGCTTCGCCAAAAATTCTTGCAACAACCGCTGCTGCTCGGCTGTCAGCTGCAGCTTCTGAATCAAGTCGGGTCGCCGCAACCAGGTGCGGCCCAATGCCTGCTGTTCGCGCCAGCGGCGAATTGCCGCGTGATTACCGCCGACCAGCACCGCGGGCACCGACTTGCCCTCAAAGACTTCCGGCCGCGTGTAGTGCGGCCAATCGAGCAGCCCTGCAACGAACGAATCCTGTTGCGCGGACTCGTCGTCGCCGAGCACGCCCGGCAGCAATCTCACGACCGCGTCGATCAGCACCAGCGCGGGCAGCTCACCGCCCGACAGCACGTAATCGCCGATCGACATGCACTCGTCGATCTCCGACTCGATCAGCCGCTCGTCGACGCCTTCGTAGCGCCCCGCCAGCAGCATCAAGCCCGGCAACTGCGCGAGCTGCTGGGCTTTCGCTTGCGTCAGCGGCACACCATCGGCGGCCAGATAGACGCTGCGACTGCCTTCGGGCAACCGCGCCTTCGCCGCACGGATCGACGTGCGCGTCGGCTCGATCTTCAAAACCATTCCCGGTCCGCCGCCATACGGGCGATCGTCGACCGTCTTGTGCACGTCCGTCGCGAACTCGCGCGGCGTGCTCGCATTCACTGTCACGGTGCCGCGCTCGATGGCGCGCCCCAGAACACCGACTCGCACTGCTTCGGTGACGAACTCCGGAAACAGCGTCACCACTTCGATGCGCATGGGTCCGTTACCAGTCCAATCCCCAGTCGAGCACGATGCGCTTGGCATCGAGGTCGACTTTCACGATTCGATCCTTCACGAACGGAATCCAGTGCTCCCGCTCGCCTCGGACCACCACCACATCGCCGCCCGGCGTGGTGCGGAAGTGATCCACTCGACCCAGCATGTGGCCTTCGGGCGTCACTGCCTCCAGGCCTTCCAGATCGCTCCAGTAGTACTCGCCTGGCGCGGTCGCCGGCAGCTCGCTACGAGGCACGGCGATTTCGATGCCGGTCTGTAAACGCGCATCTTCCGGAGTGTCGACGCCGGCCAGCTTGACCTGCACGCCCTTGGCGGTCATCCGCCCGTCTTCGATCTCGATCGCCTGCCACTGCCCGGCACGGCACAAGTACCAGCTTTCGTAATCGAGAATGTTCTCGGGCGGATCGGTGTACGAGGTGATGCGAACCCACCCCTGCACGCCGAAGGCGCCACCGATCTTCCCCAGCACCACCCAGCGGTCGGGGGTGCCAGGTTCAGGACTCAAGCCGCGGCAGCCTGCTTGCGGTGGGTCTTGGTCAGCTCGGCAACGCGCTCGGAGAGCTTCGCGCCCTTGCCGACCCAGTAATCGACGCGATCCAGCTTCAGCTCCAGGCGGCGCTGCTTGCCGGTCGGGATCGGGTTGAAAAAGCCGACCTGTTCCAGGGTCGTACCGCCCTGACGCATCCGGCTGTCCGTGACAACGATGTGATAGAAGGGCGTTTTCTTCGCCCCGCGACGGGTGAGCCGGATCGTGACCATGCTGCTAAAGCCTCAAAATCTTTACAAAAGCCGGGCGGCCGGGAGGGTTCCTCCCGGAAAAGGGCGCGAACTATACTGAAAAAGCGGGGGTTTTCAAAGAGGCTCGTTAGGCGGGCGCTGTGGCCGCGGAGGCTCGGCCTCCGCCGATGCGTCGAGGCTCGGCCCGAAGAGCCAGGCCGCCGCTTCCCTTGCCAAACTTCCGATTCCTTAAAGCCCCGCGGGGAAGAAAAAAATTAAACAATCTTTTTCCCCTTCCCGGGCACGGGAAGGGGGCCAGAGGTGGGTCCTTCAGGCTGAATAAACTATTGAGGCCGGGGGAAGCCACCGCCGCCGCCGAAGGCGGACATCAGGCGACGAAGGCCGCCACCCTTGGTGAACGTCTTCATCATCTTCTGCATCTGCATGTGACTCTTGAGCAGCTTGTTGATTTCCGACACATGCACCCCTGAGCCGGCAGCAATACGCCGCTTGCGGGAAGCATCAATCGTCTTGGGATAGCGCCGCTCGCCAGGCGTCATGGACCGAATCATCGCCAGCTGGCGCTTGATCTCCTTCTCCTGCCCCTGGGGCATCGCCGCCGCCTTGCCCGCAAGCTGCGCAGGCAGCTTGTCCATCAAGGCGCTCAAGCCCCCCATTTTCTCGACCTGCTGCAACTGATCGTGCAGGTCTTCGAGATCGAACTCCTTACCCTTCTTCAGCTTGCGGGCCAGCTTCTCGGCCTGCTCGCGATCCACATTCTTGGTGACGTTCTCGACCAGCGACAGCACGTCGCCCATGCCGAGAATGCGCGAGGCAACGCGCTCGGCGTGGAAAGCCTCCAGGGCCTCCGTCTTCTCACCCGTGCCCATGAATAGAATCGGCGCACCGGTGATCTGCCGCACCGACAGCGCGGCGCCGCCCCGCGCATCGCCGTCCGTCTTGGTCAGCACCACGCCGGTCAGTGTGAGCGCCGCGCCGAAGGCGCGAGCGGCATTCACGGCATCCTGACCCGCCATGCTATCGACGACGAACAAGGTTTCCGTGGGCGACACCGCAGCACTGATCTGCCGGATCTCGACCATCATTTCTTCGTCGACGTGCAAGCGACCCGCGGTGTCGACGATGAGCACGTCGTACAACGAGCGCTTCGCCTCCGTCAGCGCCTCCTGCGCCAAGGTCACCGGCGACTTCTTGGGATCGGAGGGAAAGAAGCCGACGTCGAGCTGCTCGGCGAGCCGCTCCAGCTGCAGGATGGCGGCGGGACGGTAAACGTCGGTACTCGCCAGCAGCACCTTCTTGCGCTCGTTTTCCTTCAGCCACTTGGCGAGCTTGCCGGCGGACGTGGTTTTACCCGCGCCTTGCAAGCCGGCGAGCAGCACGACCACGGGCGGCTGCGCGCGCAAGTTCAGCGGCCGCACACCCGCGCCCATCAACGCGATCAACTCGTCGTGGATGAGTTTGACCAGCATCTGACCGGGGGTCAGGCTCTTGTCGAACTCCTGGCCGACAACCTTGGCGCGGATCGCGTCGATGAAGGTCTTCACCACCGGCAACGCCACGTCCGCTTCCAGCAGCGCCATGCGCACCTGGCGCAAGGTGTCAGCGATGTTCTCGTCGGTGAGGCGCCCGCGACCGCGCAGGCTTTCCATGACGCCTTGCAGGCGTTCAGTCAGTTTGTCGAACATGGGCGGTTAGCGGTTGGCGACTAGCGGTTGGCGGGTAGTGTAAGGCAGCTGAGCGGTAACCGTATCAGCAGCTCCCTTGCAAACCGCTAACCGCCAACCGCTAACCGCGATCCGTTATCCTAGGCGCGTCATCATTCACCTGAGTTCAAATTCTCAGTGTTGTCTATCGTCGTTCTCGCCTGCTACCTGGCCTGCGCCGCATGGCTCGGCTCCAGCGTATATCGCGCCGATGAAAATGACTCGCGCGGACGGCGTCTCGCTGGCCAGGGCTTGGGCCTGGTCGCGGTCGTATTGCACGCGGTGCTGCTGTGGCAGAGCGTTTTCAGCAAGCCGACGCTCGCGTTCACCGCCGCCGAGACCGCGTCGCTGATCGGTTGGCCGACGGGCTGCATCGCCTTGGTGCTCACCTGGCTGCGACCGCGCTTCGCGGGCATCGGCGCCATCCTCACGGCCGTCGCCGGCGTCGTCGCCGCGATGACAGTCGAGGAAAAGACGGGCTTCGCGCTCGAACAACAAAACTGGGAAATCGCCGCTCACATCGTGCTGTCGACCTTGGCGTACGCGCTGCTCACCATCGCGGTGGCGCTCGCAGTCGCACTGGCACTGCTCGATCGACGACTGCGCAGTCGCCGGCCGCTGGGAATGCTGACCATCCTGCCGTCGATGGAAGCGCTCGAAGCCGGAACGTTTCAAGCACTCGGCGCAGGCTTTGCGGTACTCACGCTCGCGCTGTTCAGCGGCTTTATCTTCGTGCGCGATCTGTTCGCGCAGCACCTGATTCACAAGACCGTGCTGTCGTGCCTGGCATGGGTCGTGTTTGGCATTCTGTTGTTCGGCCGCTGGCGTTTCGGCTGGCGCGGCCGCGTGGCGAGAAACTGGACGTTGAGCGGCTTCGCGCTGCTGGGACTCGCCTACTTCGGTTCCAAAATCGTGCTCGAATCCATCCTGGGCCGCCACTGGGGCTAGGCGTTGGACCCGGAATTACAAACTTCGACGGTGGTGGGCGGCTGGATCGTATTGCTGGTGATACTTGCCGCAGTTGTCGCGGCAGCGCTGGGTTTCTGGTTCGGTAAGAAATCGGCGCGCCCCGCGAAACGTCAGCGACGTGACGAACAATCGCAGTGGCCGCCCGACAGTCCGCGCCGCCGGCTCACCGACAAGTTGCTCGACCTCGACACCATCAAGGTCGACGACATCATGATTCCTCGCAGCGAGATTGCGAGCATCGACATCAGCGACGATTGGGACACGATTCTCGACACGCTGCGCTCGACGCCGCATACACGCTTGCCGGTGTGCGAGAACAATCTCGACAACATCGTGGGCATCTTGCACATGAAAAAAGTCGCGCACGCCTTGGCGCGCAGCGACCTGAGTCGAGAGCGCTTGTTACAAATGGCCCGCGAGCGCGAAGGTTATTTCGTCCCCGAAGGCACGACGCTCAGCGTGCAGCTGTTGAACTTTCAGCGCGATCGCCGACGCATCGCTCTCGTCGTCGATGAATACGGCGACATTCGCGGACTGGTCACACTCGAAGACATTCTCGAAGAAGTCGTCGGCGACTTCACCAGCGCGCCCGGCGCCTTGCATCAGGACATTCATCGCGAGGCCGACGGCAGCTTCGTGATCAACGGCGCGATCAGCATTCGAGTGTTGAATCGCACGCTCGGCTGGGACCTGCCCACCGACGGGCCGCGCACGTTGAACGGCCTGATCCTGGAATATCTGGAAACGATTCCCCAGCCCGGCACCGGATTGAAGCTCGGCAACCTGTCGGTGGAGATTCTGCAGACCGCTGACAACTCTGTGAAAGCCGCGCGCGTGCGGCCTATCGGTTTGCGCCTCGAAGACATTCCTTCAAAAGGCGCTGCGTAACGCCTCTTCCAGGCGTTCCACGCCGATGACTTTCAGGCCATCGATATCGCGCCGAGGCTTGTTCGGTTCCGGAACGATCGCAAGCTCGAAGCCGTGCTTCGCCGCTTCACGCAATCGCTCTTCGCCATACGGCACCGGCCGAACTTCGCCGGCCAATCCCAATTCACCGAAACAAACCATGCGTTGCGCGAGCGGCTGATCGCGAACGCTCGACACTGATGCGAGCACGGCCGGCAAATCGACAGCGGTCTCGGTGATGCGTACGCCGCCGACGACGTTGAGAAACACATCGCGCCCAGCCGTCGATACGCCACCGTGTCGATGCAACACGGCCAGCAGCAATGCGAGTCGATTCGACTCCAGACCGACGGCCACCCGCCGGGGATTCATGCCTTGCGCTTCGTCAGTGAGCGCCTGCACTTCGATGAGCATCGGCCGACTGCCTTCACGCGCAACCATCACTGCACTACCGGGCACGGGCTGCGGATGTTGTGACAAAAAAATCGCGGAAGGATTTTTGACTTCGCGCAGGCCCTGCTCGGTCATCGCGAACACACCGACTTCGTTGGCCGCGCCGAAACGATTCTTCACCGCTCGCACCAGCCGGAAGCGACTGCCTGCGTCGCTCTCAAAGTACAGCACTGTGTCGACCATGTGTTCGAGGATGCGGGGGCCGGCAATCACACCTTCTTTCGTGACGTGACCGATGATGAGCACCGACACGCCCGACGACTTCGCGAATCGCACCAGTGCAGCGGCGGACTCGCGCACTTGAGTGGCGGAGCCTGGCGACGAATCGACGTCGTTCGCAAACATGGTTTGAATCGAGTCGATGACCAGCACGCGCGCGCCCGACTCTTGCGCGTGATCGATGATGGTTTCGACCGAGGTTTCTGCCAGCAGCTGCAAGGTGTCGCTGACGACTCCAAGCCGGCGCGCACGCAAGCTCACCTGCTGCAACGATTCTTCGCCGGTGACGTACAAAGTCGAAGTCGCCCGGCTTAGCGCATCTCCCGCCTGCAGCAGCATTGTCGATTTGCCGATGCCGGGATCGCCGCCGAGCAACGTGACCGAACCCAATACCAGGCCGCCGCCCAACACTCGATCGAACTCCTGCAAGCCGGTGGCAATGCGCGGCTCGCTCGCTTCGGTGACTTCGGAAAGTCTCTGCGGTTTTTCGGTACCGGCCGCCAGCGAGCGCCGTTCAGCCATTCCCCTAAGCGGCTTTCGGCTAACACTCATGCGTTTGAGCGTGTCCGCGGCGCCACACGACGGACAGATGCCCTGCCATTGCAGGCTGTCGTTGCCACATTGCTCGCAAACAAAGACTTCCTTCGCTTTAGCCATAATCCGGGTATGTAGGGGTGTGACGCCGCCAGCAATTTAACCTATCGTCCTTCGCTATACTCGCGCCGCTCTTTAATGGCGGTAACTACATCCGTGGCGGCAAAACTGGCGCGATTTTCCTGGCTTCCCGGCGGGCTGGCAGCAGCCCTCGTGATTGCCGTCGGTCAGTGGATGTATTCCAGCACGTCCCTGCCGCTGGAACGCAGCCTGTACGACCGCATGATGACGTCGGTCGCGGCCCACCCTTCCCGTGAAGTCGCCATCGTCGCCATCGACGACGCCAGTCTCGCACAGCTGGGCGAGTGGCCGTGGCCACGCGACGTTCATGCCGGCCTGATCGATAAACTCAAGGCACAAGGTGCGCGCGTTGTCGCATTCACCCTGCCGTTCGATACCGCGCGTCGAACCAGCGAGCGCGAAAAAGTGCGCGCGGCCCTCGCGCTGCTTGAGTCCAGCAATCTCGGCAATTCCGACCAGGCTCGCCAGCTGCGCAAGCTGCTCGGTGAGTCGGCCAGTGGCCGCGATCCCGACGCGCATCTCGCGCGAGCGATGGCGGCGCACGGCAATGTGATTCTGCCGGTCCAGATTCGACTCAATGAATCCTCAACGGTCGGTGGTGAAATTCCCGCGCGCTTCTCGCCCGGCGCCGATCCATCAATGCTTCGCAGCGCTCCAGGCGGAGAGATCTTGGTGCAACCCGCGCCGGTGTTTCTTGCCGAAGCCGCGGGTATCGGACACACGTACATTCAAGCGGATGCCGATGGTGTGGTTCGCACAGACCTAACGGCGACGCGCGTTGGTGCGGAACTCGTTCCTTCGCTCGCCGCTGTGATCGCGGGCCGCGCGGTCGATACTTCACCGAATGAGATGACGTTCCTCTCGGGCAACGTTCTGACGCTCGGCACACGGCGCATACCGTTGGATTCCACTCTGCACAGTTACCCGCGCTATCTCGCACCTGCAGGCGAGCGCACGATTCAGCAATATCCCTACTGGCAAGTGCTGTCTGGCGGTTTGCAGAAGGGCGAGCTGCGCGACAAGGTCGTGCTCGTGGGCATGATGAACACCACTACGACCGACGACTTGATGACGACGCCGGTTGCGAAAGGCACGCCGCCGGTCGTGAGCATCGCAAGCGCGGTGTCGAGCACCTTGAGCAGCCAGAACACGTCGCGCCCTTCGTATAGCGTCGTCGTGGAATGGACCATCGCGGCGCTGGTGTTGATCTATGCCGCGTTCGTGCTCCCGGCGGCGGGTGTTGCGATCGGTGCGATGACGACGGCGCTGTTCACATTGCTGTTGGCTGGCACCGAAATCATGTTGCTGCGATCATCGCACGTGTGGCTGCCGCTGACGCTGCCGTGCATAGCGCTCGTCGCCGCGTACGGTCTCTACCTGGTCGGCGAATTGATCCGGCGCGCCAACGTTCGCGCCGACCGAACAAGCGATCCGGGCACGAACCTGCGTGCGCTCGCGCAGACGTTTCACAAGCAGGGGCAGCTGGATCTCGCCTTCGAGACTTATCAACGTTGCGCGCTGGACGCCGTCACGATGGAGCTGCTGTACAACCTCGGCATGGATTTCGAGCGGCGCGCGCAACTCTCGAAAGCCTCGGCCGTGTACGCCTATATCGCCACCCGCGATTCCAACTACCGCGAATTGAAAGCGCGTCGTGCGCGCGTGCGTGAAGAGCCCCTCACGCGCGAGCCCGTGCGCGAAACACCGCCTCTTTCCGAGTCGCAGCCTGTGAAGCGTGAGCCACCTCGGCCCATGACACGCCGCCCGGCTCTCGAAATCAAAGATCACGAAGAAACCGTGCCTGACCTTCCCATCCCGAACGGCGGCAAGTCCAAGCGCGCGCTCGGCCGATATGAAATCGAGCGCGAGCTCGGCAAGGGCGCCATGGGCGTCGTGTATCTCGGCCGCGATCCGAAGATCAATCGCGTGGTCGCGATCAAGGCGATTCCGTTGGCCGAGGAGTTCGAAGAAGAAGATCTCGTCGAAGCACGGGCGCGCTTCTTCCGCGAGGCGGAGATGGCGGGCCGCTTGAATCATCCCGGCATCGTTACGGTCTACGACGCGGGTGAAGACAATGGCCTAGCCTATATCGCCATGGAGTATTTACGCGGGCATCACCTTAGTCATAACACCGACCCGCAGCAGCTGTTGCCGCCAAAAACCGTGATGCTGCTCGTCGCCCGTGTCGCCGACGCTCTGCACTATGCGCACCGGCAAAACGTGGTTCACCGGGATATCAAACCCGCTAATATAATGTTCAATCCCGACACGGACGAGCTCAAGATCACGGACTTCGGGATTGCTCGCCTGACCGATACAAGCCGAACCAAAACCGGAATCGTCCTGGGCACACCGTCATTCATGTCACCGGAACAGCTGGAAGGGCGCACGCTCGACGGTCGCTCCGACCAATTCGCCCTCGGCGTCAGCCTGTACCAATTGCTGTGCGGTCAGTTGCCGTTTCGCGCGGACTCCATGCCGCGCCTGATGCAGAAGATCGCGACTGAGCAGCACGGCTCGATCCGCACGATTCGCCCCGACCTGCCGCCGGAGCTGGAGACCATCATCGATCGCGTGCTGTCGAAGTCAGCGGACGATCGTTACGTCACGTGCGCCGAACTGGCGCTGGCATTGCGCGCGGTCGCCGGCCCGCCGGAAGAGAAGACAGCGCAGCAAGAACACGAGTGGCTGCTTCCTTGAGCGCGCCCGCCCGCATGTCATGGAGGGCAGCGTAAGTGCGCGGCAAGATCCGCTCCGTGGGCCTAAGCGACGTCGGCCGCGTTCGTGAGCACAACGAGGACACGATCGGCGTCGACGCAGACATCGGCCTGTTCGTGCTCGCCGACGGCATGGGCGGCTACAACGCTGGCGAGGTCGCAAGCGGCATTGCCGTGAAGACGGTGATGAGCCTGGTCAAAGAAGCCGTCGAGCACCAGGACATGAGCGCCAACGACCCAGAGACCGGCATGGCGCGGCCGAGTATTGTGTTGCGCGACGCGATTGCCCGCGCCAACAAGATCATCTACCAGACCGCGAAGACTCAACCGCAGTGCGAGGGCATGGGCACGACCATCGTCGCCTGCCTGTTCTTCGACAACCGGGTCGCGATCGCCCACGTCGGCGACTCGCGCCTGTACCGCCTGCGAGCCAACCGGCTCGAACAGATGACCATGGACCACTCCTTATTGCAGGAACTGGTCGATCGCGGGTTCTATTCGCAGGCCGAGGCGCAGCGGGCCACCAACAAGAATTACGTCACCCGGGCGCTGGGCGTGGAACCGACGGTCGAGGTCGAGATCCATGAACAACCTGTGGATAAAGGCGATTTCTTCTGCCTGTGCTCGGACGGCATGTCCGACATGGTCGAAGACGACGACATTCACTTAACTATGAGCACCTTTAGTGCTAGCCTTGAAACGGTCGCTAAGCAATTGATTCAATTATCGAACGACAACGGTGGTCGCGATAATGTCTCGATTATCCTTGCGCAAGTTGTCGACTCGTTCGCAGCGCGCACCGGTGTAGTTGACAGAATCTTGCGCTGGTTTGGCTAGTAAACTCTCCTAGCCGCTTACTGGCATATCTCGGGGACGAGCAAATGGCACGGTTGATCCTAAGCCTGGACGGTCAGGTGCTGGCCGAATACAACATGAACAAGGAGCGGTACACCGTGGGCCGTCTCCCCGACAACGACATTCGCATCGACAACCCGGCGGTGAGCGGTCATCACTCGCTGGTGATCAACATCCTCAACGACTCGTTCCTCGAAGACCTGAACAGCACCAATGGCACGTACGTCAACGGCAAGCTGATCAAGAAACATGCGTTACAACACGGCGACGTGGTGACCGTCGGTCATCATCAGCTGCGCTTCGTCGATACGCAGAGCTCGGATAACGAGCCGGACGAGTTCGAGAAAACGATGGTGATCACACCGGGCTCGGCGGTCGCGGCCATGGCTGCGAAGAAAGCTTCATCTGCCACTCCGCCCGCGCCTCCTCCGGCTCCGAAGCCCGCGGCGCCCACGCCTGTTTCGTCTTTGTCTCCGCCGATGACTCGGCCCATGCCTCCTGGTGGCGGCACCAGTGCGACTGGTGAGAATGTTTCGATGGCTTTGCCGAAGGCGAAGCTGCAAGTGTTGAGCGGGGCGTTTGCTGGGCGTGAGTTGGAATTAAACAAAGCACTCACGACGCTGGGCCGGCCTGGCGTTCAGGTCGCTGCGATTACTCGGCGGGCTGACGGCTTCTTCATCGTGCACGTGGATAGCGGCAAGCCCGGTGACTATCCGTCGGTGAATGGTTCGGCCATCGGCGAGCAGGCCAAGAAACTTGCAGACAACGATGTGATCTTGCTGGCTGGGGTGAAGATGGGGTTCTTCGAGGGGTAAAACCCTCACGCCTCCTTCCACAGCAGCGGCACGCGAGAAGTAACGCGGCAGACAAGCTCATACGCCGTCGTGTCCGCGTAAGGCGCGAGCTTCTCCGCTGGCAAGCCCTCACCCCAAACAATGACCTCGTCACCCGCCTTCGCAGAAGGCAAATCGGTGATGTCGACGGAAATCATGTCCATCGACACTCGCCCTGCGATGGGTGCCTCTTTGCCAGCAACGAGAACGGGCGCGCCGTTACGAGTACCGCGAGGAAAACCATCGCCGTAGCCAATGGCGGCGATGCCGATGCGTGAGGGGCGCTTGGCGCGCCAGATCCCGTTGTAGCCAACCGCCTCACCGACGCCGATGTTTTGAACGGCGATCAAATGCGTCGACAACGTCATCGCCGGTTTCAACCCGAAATCCGCAGCCGTGCTCTTGGGCATGGGCGACATGCCATACAACATGAGCCCAGGCCGCACCCAATCCTGATGCGACTCTGGCCAGCCGATGACCGCAGCGGAGTTCGCGACGCTGCATTCGAGGTTCGCATGCGAGACGAGATCATCAAATACTTTGAGCTGCCTCGCTGTGACCTCACCTCGTTCCTCGGAGTCGGACAGGTGAGTCATCACTCGCAACTCACTCACCGATGAGCAGCGACGCAAACGTTCGAAAGCGATAGCGAAGTCTTCAGCTCGGAAGCCCAAACGATTCATGCCGGTGTTGAGCTTCATCCACGCGACGAAGCGATGCGGGCCGGCGAACTGCTCCAGCGTCGCCAGCTGCTCGAACGAATGCACGACGATTTCGCAATGTTTGTTCGCCGCGAGGGCGAATTGCTCCACACCGAACACGCCTTCGAGCAACAGAATCCGCTGAGTCACACCCGCTTCACGCAGGGCCACCGCATCGGCCAGTCGGGCCACGCCCAGACCGTCAGCATCGGCAAGTGCGCGAGCGACACGGATCATGCCGTGGCCGTAGCCATTCGCTTTGACGACCGCAATGACGCGGGAACGAGGCGCCATCCGCCGCACCACTGCAAGATTGCTTCGCAGGGCGGCCGCGTCGATCGTCGCAACGGGGAAGCTCACGGGCGGCACCGCCCGGGCACATGGATGTGCCCCGCCGCCTTAGGCGGCGAGCGAGACGCAAAAGTCGCACCTTTTGCCGGCTCGGGTCGTGGCACGATGCCCGATCCCGAGCTCATGAAAACGGACCGTCCATGTACGCCGCTTCCGGTGCGTAGTTCTCGAACTTGGTGTACTTACCGAGGAACGTCAGCTCGACCTCGCCGATCGGGCCGTTACGTTGTTTGGTGATGATGATGTCGGCGATGCCTTTGCGCGGCGTGTCTTTGTTATAAACCTCGTCGCGATAGATCATCATGATGATGTCCGCGTCCTGTTCGATAGCGCCCGACTCGCGCAAGTCGGACATCACGGGCTTCTTGTCCGTGCGCTGCTCGACGCTTCGATTCAGCTGCGACAGTGCGATCACTGGGATCGACAGTTCTTTCGCCAGCGCCTTCAACGAGCGGGAGATCTCGGAGATCTCGGCGGTGCGGTTCTCTTTATTCCCCGGCACCTGCATCAGCTGCAGATAGTCGAGCACGATCAAATCCAAACCGTGCTCGCGCTTCAAACGACGCGCGCGTGCACGCACTTCGGTAGGGGACAACGCGGCGGTATCGTCGATGTAGATGTTCGACGACTTCATCATGGTGATCGCCGTGTTGACGCGATTCCAATCGTCCGAGTCCAACTGACCCGTGCGCAGCTTCGTTTGATCCACCAGGCCGAGCGACGACACCATACGAAACGCCAGCTGCTCGCGTGACATTTCCATGCTGAACACGCCGACCTTGGCGCGCTGTGGCCCGAAAGCGGCGTTCTCCGCCATGTTCAAACAAAACGTGGTTTTACCCATCGAGGGGCGGCCGGCGACGATGATGAGGTCGCCCTTCTGCAAACCGGCAGTCATCTCGTCGAGCTTCTTGAAGCCGGTGGACAGGCCGGTGATGGCGCCGGGGTTCTGCGCCAGCGTGTCGATGAGGTCGATGACCTTGCCGACTTCGTTTCGCAGCGGCACGAAGCCCGAGCCGGTTTTATTGCGGCTCTCTGCAATTTCGAATACGCGCCGCTCTGCTTCGTCGAGGATCTCGGCCGCATCGCGGCCTTCCGGATCGTAGGCGCTGTTGGCGATCTCGCCGCCGACGCTGATGAGCTGACGCAGCGTGGAGCGCTCGCGGACAGCGTCCGCGTAGGCGCGGACGTTGTCGGCACTGGGCGTGTCACGAACGAGTTGTGCGAGATAGACGAGGCCGCCGGTTTCGCCGGTGAGGCCCTTGCGCTCCAGCCACTCGGCGAGAGTGACCGCGTCGGAGGGCTCGCCGTTCGCGGAGCGTTGGGCGATGGCCTCGAAGATGATCTGGTGATCGCGCCGATAAAAATCTTCGGCGCGAATGCGATCAGCGATCTGGTCCCATGCGCGGTTGTCGAGCATCAGGCCGCCGAGCACGGCCTGTTCCGCCTCGATGTGATGAGGCGGAACCCTGATGTCGTCGATGGCTTTGTCGCGCGAGCGACGCGCGCTCGCTAGCGAAACCTTGGATTCGGCTTCAGCCATCGGCGCGCCGGAAGATTACTCTTCGCCGACGATGACGACCGGCAGATCGACGTTGACGTCGGTATGCAGATGCAGCTGCACGGTGTGCTCGCCGGCCTGGCGGATCGGACCGTGCGGCAAACGCACTTCCGAACGCTCGACCGTGTGACCGGCTTTGCGCAAGCCTTCGACGATGTCGGTGTTGCCGATCGAGCCGAACAGCTTGCCTTCGCCGCCCGCCTTCGCGATCAGCGTGAGCTTGAAGCCTTCGAGCTTGGCCGCACGCGCCTGCGCGCCGCCCAACTCTTCCTTCGCGACCTTTTCGAACTCGGCGCGGCGGGCTTCGAACTTGGCGATGTTTTCCGGTGTCGCCATCGTGGCCTTGCCCTTGGGCAGCAGGTAGTTGCGGCCGTAGCCAGCCTTCACTTTGACGCGATCGCCGATGTTGCCGAGGTTGGCAACCTTCTGCATGAGAATGAGTTCCATGACTATGCCCCGTTCAGATCAAACCAAATTTCGCACACACAGTTAGACGGCGCTGGCCCCGTTCGCACGCTTCGGGCCCAGCCAGTTATCCGCAAAGCCCCAGATCGCAAGCATGAACACCACGATCGAGGTCACCGGCAGCACGATCAGCAGCACGTATATCGCCACCAGCCAGCCCCGGTCCAGTCGGCCGATGGCCTTGCTGCGATGGGCCGCCGCCAGGCCCTGAAAAGCCAGTGCCGCGAACGCCACCCACACCAGCGACGCGATCAACGGCGACTCGCTCATCAGCGCGACGATGAACAGCACCGTCGTCGCAATCCCGAGCGCGCGGCCGAGCCGCAGGCGCTGATATTCGCCACCGAAGGCGCCGGGCTGATCCAGCAGGGTCTGCCACCAGCGACCCAGCAGCGTGGCCCCGAAAACCATCGCTAACGCCAACGCCGCCAACGCGCCCCACATGGTGCGCGACCAGACTTCGATCAAGTTGCGGTCACGCTGGACGGAAAAGCCGGCGTTCGCCATCGAAGCCCACACGGTCTCGATCTGCTGGCGCCACATGCCGACCGGATCTTCCAGCGACAGGTATACGACCGTCAGCAACACCATCATCCCGAGCATCACGACCTGGAACACCAGGTTCAGCGAGCGGCTCCCGCGCAGCAGCCAGCCCAACAGCACCGGCCCGAAAAACAACAAGCCGACTGCCACGAACAACCAGCCGCCGGGCTGCGCCACCGCCAGCACGACCCAGCTGGCCGCGGCTCCCGACGTCAACGCCATGGCGAACGCATAGCGAAGATCGAACCGCAGAGCGACCAGCACGGCGATCGCACCGGCCAGGATCAGGAACGGCAGCGGCATCTGCGGTGAAAGCGCGCCGCTGATGGCGCTCGCGATAGCGGCGCGCCAGGGATGACCCGTCAGCCAGACAGCGAATGCTCGATGCATGTATCTGCCTCGCCCCGAATCAAAAAGGGGCGAGACGCAAAACCCCGAAGATCAGTGCTGGTCGGTGTACGGCAGCAACGCGAGATAGCGCGCGCGCTTCACCGCGATCGCCAGCTGACGCTGGTAATGCGACTTGGTGCCGGTGATGCGGCTCGGCACGATCTTGCCGGTTTCGGTGATGTAGCTCTTCAGGATGCCGAGATCTTTGTAGTCGATCTGTTCGATGCCTTCGGCGGTGAAGCGGCAGAACTTACGGCGGCGGAAAAAACGTGACATGGCGAACCCTCAATGTGAACCGATGGAGCCCTGGGACGATCAGGCGGACGCCGAAGCGCCTTCCTCTTCGTCGTCGCGCGCGAAGCGCTCGTCGCGCTCCTCTTCGCCCTTCGCCATCGGCGACGGCTCGGTGACGGCCTTGTCCATCTTGATGACCAGGTGGCGCAGCACGGCGTCGCTGAAGCGGAACCCGCCGGTGAGCTCGGCCAACGTCTTGCCGTCGACCTCAATGTTCATCAGCACGTAGTGGGCTTTGTGGACCTTGGCGATCGGAAACGTCAGCTGCCGACGGCCCCAGTCCTCCAGGCGATGCACGGTGCCGTTGCCGGCCGCGATCATGCCCTTGTAGCGTTCCAGCATCGCCGGAACCTGTTCACTCTGGTCGGGGTGCACCAGAAAAACGATCTCGTAGTGTCGCATTGCTGCTCCTTATGGAGATGCCACCCGGTTCGAGAGGTCGGTGTGGCAAGGAGTTAAAGGGGTCCGCTGAGCCTTAGGGGCGCAACGGGGCCGCGGATAGTAGCGGAGCCCCTGTCCGGGCGCAAATCGGCAGCCTCTTTCAGGGTTTTCCCGAGAAAGACCGGCCTACACCTGCCGTTAAGGGGTAAGCACAAGGCAGGACACCCCTTTTCATCGTGAGCGGCTCATACAACCCCTGGCTGGTAACGCTGTCGTTCCTGGTCGCCGTCTGCGTCTCGTACACCGCGCTGACCCTGGCGTCGCGGGTCTCGACCGGTCACCGTAAATATGTCCGGATGTGGCTCGCCGGCGGCGCCTTCGCCATGGGCGTGGGCATCTGGTCGATGCACTTCATCGGCATGCTGGCCCTGACCCTGCCCATCCCGCTCTCCTATGACGTCTTGAAGACCCTCGGCTCGCTGGCGGTCGCCATGCTGGTGTCTGGATTTGCCCTCCATATCGCCAGCCGCGGCGAGGTCAGCCTGGCCCGGCTCGGCATCAGCGCGGTTGTCATGGGCCTCGGCATCGCCGGGATGCACTACTCGGGAATGGGCGCGATCCGCATCTACCCGATGATCACGTACGAGCCTCGGCTGCTGATCGCATCTGTCGTCATTGCGATTGTCGCGTCGTTCGCAGCGCTGTGGCTGTTCTTCCGTCTGCGTGGTGGCGCCACGTGGCGCATCGTTCTGCAACGCTCGTTCGCATCCATCGTGATGGGCGCGGCGATCTCTGGCATGCACTACACCGGCATGTTTGCTTCGCAGTTCGCGCCGGATTCGTATTGCGTCGGCGCCTCTCCCACCAGCAGCTTCTGGATGGCGTTGTTGATCGGCGCGTTCGCGGTCGGTCTGCTGCTGATCACGATGATTCTATTGATGTACGACGCGCACCTGGATTCACGCGCGCGTCAGCACGCCGTTGCGCTCCAGGACGCCAATGCCCGTCTGCAACACCTTGCCACGCACGACGCGCTGACCGGATTGCCGAATCGTTTGCTCCTGGACGATCGTTTGTCCCAAGCCATCGCCTACGCCGAACGTCGCGCCGGGCGATTTGCGGTGATGATGATCGACCTGGATCGTTTCAAGCTCATCAACGATTCACTCGGCCATCACGGCGGCGACGAGCTGCTGAAAGAAGTGGCGAACCGGTTACGCGGCGCGCTGCGCAAGAGCGATACGTTAGCTCGCACCGGCGGCGACGAATTCGTCATGATTGCCGATGAAATCGACAGCGCGGCGCAGGTCGAAATCCTGGCGCAGCGAGTCATTCAAGCGTTCACACGACCGTTTCATATTCTGTCGGTCGATGTTCACATTGCGCCGAGCATCGGCATCGCCATGTACGACAGCGACGGCAAAACGCCGGACCAGCTGATCGTGCACGCCGACGCGGCGATGTATCACTCCAAGAAGATCGGCGGCAACATCTTCTCGTTCTTCACGCCCTCGATGAATGCGTCCGCGCAGCAGCGGCTGGAGATGGAAAACGGCTTGCGCCGCGCGCTCGCGCAGGAAGAGCTTGAGTTGCATTACCAGCCGAAGGTCGACGTGAATACTGGCGTCATCAGCAGCACCGAAGCGCTGATTCGCTGGCGCGATCCGAAGCGCGGCCTGGTGCCGCCGGGCGAGTTCATCCCGCTCGCGGAAGAAACAGGTTTGATTTTGCAGATCGGCGAGTGGGTGCTACGCGAAGCCTGTCGCCAAGCGCGTCAGTGGCAGGTTAACGGCACCGCGCCGGTGCGCGTCGCGATCAACCTGTCGGCGCAGCAGTTCAGACAAAAGAACCTGGTGCAGGTCGTGCAATCGGCGCTCGATAGCGCGAACCTGGAACCGAAATACCTGGAGATCGAGCTCACCGAAAGCGCGGTCATGCATAACGCCGCCGCGTCCGCGGCCGTGCTCGAACAGCTCAGTCGTCTCGGCGTGCATATTTCCATCGACGACTTCGGCACCGGCTATTCGAGCCTGAATCATTTGCGGCGCTTCCCGCTCGACAAGCTCAAGATCGATCGCAGCTTCATCAAAGACGTGCTGGCGAACAGTGAAGACGCGGCGATCGTCGAGGCCATCATTTCGCTCGCGCATAGTTTGCGCCTGAAGGTGATCGCCGAAGGCGTCGAGACCGAAGCGCAGCTGGATTTCCTGCGCTCGCTCGGTTGCGATCAATATCAAGGCTACTACTGCAGCCCGGCGGTGCCGGCGCAGGAGTTCGCGGAGATGATGCGAACCAGGAACATGGGGAAGTTCGATCCGCTCGCGACCATGAGCCGGTTGTATGTGCCGTTCAAGACGCGAGCGAAAGCCGCGTCATAATAAACTCGGGATCGGGCATCCTGCCGCGACCCTCGTGCGAACCGGCAAAAGGCGTGACTTTTGCCTCTCGCTCGCCACCTACGGCGGCGCGGGTACATCCTGTACCCGTCAACTGCGCTGTCTCAGCGCTTCGTAAAGCAAGACGCCCGTCGCGACGGACACATTCAAGCTCTCAACGATGCCGCGCATCGGGATGCTGACCAGCATGTCGCAGTTCTCGCGCGTGAGTCGTCGCAGTCCTGTACCTTCCGCGCCGAGCACGATGGCGAGCGGCCCAGTCAGCTTTGCGCCATAAATCGAATGTTCCGCTTGATCGTCGGTGCCGACGATCCAAATCTCACGCTCCTTCAACCAGCGCAACGTGCGCGCGAGGTTCGTCACTT
>Ga0247784_1000112_pt1 | contig 27846 bp, 34 predicted proteins | sample UWRJL169409R5_FD_179909 | JGI IMG/M metagenome (GOLD analysis project Ga0247784, IMG submission 179909) | Plant litter microbial communities from Arlington Agricultural Research Station in Wisconsin, United States - UWRJ-L169-409R-5 | ecosystem: Environmental > Terrestrial > Plant litter >...
CAGCTTGATGGTCTGATCCAACCCCTCGACGCTCGACAACACGACGCGCGCGATTCCATCAGGCATTTCTCTCAACGCGGCCAGCGCCAGATGACTGCCATACGACGTGCCCCACAAGACAATCTTCGCCGCACCCAGGTGACGGCGTAGCGCATCGAGATCGCGTGCGTTCTCGATGGTGTTATAGCCAGCGAGATCCACGCCTTCCCGTTGCCAGTACGCAAAACACTCCTTGAGCGCCTCCCGCTGATAGCGAACGAACTCGTCGTCAGGAGTCAATCGAGTGGTCGGGATGATCTGACTCGACTCGCATCGAGGCACGCTGTTTGAAGCGCCGGTGCCGCGCTGATCGAGCGCAATCACATCGCCGTACTGTCTCATCGCCATGAACATGTCGTAGCGATAGTTGATGGCCGCGATGCCGGAGCCGCCGGGACCGCCGGCGAGGTAAACGATGGGTGGTCCGACATTCGCGCCGGTCGCTGGCAAGCGCACGTAGTGCAAAGAGATCGTGCGACCGTGCTCGACGCGGCGATTCTCCGGCACGGGGAGCGAGCCGCGGAACGCGTCGACCTGCTGCTTGCTCCAGGTCTCAAAGACGAATTTTTCTTCTTCCGCGCCGCTGGCTGCTGGAGCGAGACAGCTGCACGCGAACATCACTGTCAGCGCGATCGATGCGCATCTCATTTCCATAACTCCCACCGAAGAGACATCGGTGGGATTGGATGCGCGAGTACGCGCGCCCGTTTAATCGCTGCTTAAGGATTCTTCTCCAGCGCCGCCAGTCGCGCTTCGAGTGCTTCTAATTTCTCCCGCGTGCGACGAAGCACCGCGGCCTGCACATCGAATTCCTGGCGCGACACGAGGTCGAGCTTGCTCAAGCCGGCCTGCAGAACGGCTTTGAAATTATCTTCGAGGTCGCGGCGCAGGGCTGCCACGCCGGGCGGTACAGCCGCCGCCAGGCGGCGGGCCAGATCGTCTAGGGAACGCGGATCCAACGTCATCTCCTCAAACCTAAGGCGTCGATTGGTAGCGGCAATTAAGCCTCAAAATCGCCCGTCCTTGCCACGCGGCGGGGCATTCTGCCCCGTGTTGATGCAAACGGGCAGAAATTTCGCACCAGCGAAGTGCGTGAGTATCGGACCGACGGCGACAGCCGCGCTCGTTTGCTTGCACAAATCCGTGGCACAGAAGATGCATTTTCGATGCGGCGCGCGTCTCGGCGGGGATCTTATTACGACAGCAGCCGGTGAGCGCCCACTGAACCCCGGAGCCGGAATGCAATGAAACTGATTACCGCGATCATCAAGCCCTTCAAGCTCGATGACGTCCGACAGGCCGTCGCGGATATCGGAGTGCAAGGTATCACCGTCACGGAGGTGCAGGGCTTTGGCCGCCAGCGCGGTCACACCGAGCTGTATCGGGGCGCCGAGTACCGCGTGGATTTCCTGCCCAAGACCAAGATCGAGCTGGCCGTGGACGATTCGATCGCCGAGCAGGTGATCGAAGCCATCAGCAACGTCGCACGCACCGGGAAAATCGGCGACGGCAAGATCTTTGTCATCGACCTTGCGCAAGCCGTGCGTATTCGCACCGGCGAGACGGGTGTCGAGGCAGTGTGAGATTGGGTTCAAAGAGCAGCACCTGGCAGCAACAAACGATCTATCTCTTCTAGGAGAACGACAGTGAAAAGACCTTTGGCAACGAGCCGCGTGCTCACTTACCTATGGAGCCTCGCGCTTATCGCGTTCGCGATAATCGCAGCGCCCGACATGGCGCTCGCGCAAGACACTCCAGCCGCGGAACCTGCTGCTGCCACAGCGGCACCCGCGGAGGCTGCACCGGCTGAAGCTGCCGCGCCCGCCGAAGCTGCGGCGGCGCCTGCTGCTCCGACGTTCGACAAGGGCGATATCTCCTGGATGATGACCAGCACGCTGCTGGTGATCCTGATGACGATTCCCGGCCTCGCATTGTTCTACGGCGGCATGGTCCGTTCGAAGAACGTGCTGTCGCTATCGATGCAAGTGTTCGTAACGTTCAGCCTGATCTCGGTGCTCTGGTGCATCTATGGCTACAGCGTCGCGTTCTCCAACGGCAACGCCTTCTTCGGCGGCTTCGATCGTATGTTCCTCGCGGGCATGCTCGACGCGGCCGGCAACCCGACGCCGGCGGCGACATTCAGCAAAGGTGTCTACCTGCCTGAGTATGTGTACGCCGCGTTCCAAATGACGTTCGCCGCGATCACGCCGTGCTTGATCGTCGGCGCCTTCGCCGAGCGCATGAAGTTCTCTGCGATACTGATGTTCATGGTGCTGTGGTTCTCGTTCGCGTACCTGCCGGTCGCGCACATGGTTTGGTGGTGGGCTGGTCCGGATGCGTACACCGACGCGGCGGCGGCTGAAGCTGCTGGTAAGACGGCGGGCTTCTTGTTCCAACGCGGCGCGCTCGACTTCGCGGGCGGTACGGTCGTGCACATCAACGCGGGTATCGCAGGCCTCGTGGGCTGCATCCTGGTCGGCAAGCGCAAAGGTTATGGCACCACTGCAATGACGCCGCACAACGTGCCGCTGATCATGGTGGGCGCCGCGCTGCTGTGGGTGGGTTGGTTCGGCTTCAACGTGGGTTCGAACCTGGAAGCGAACGGCTTCGCTGGCCAGGTGTTCATCAACACCTTCCTCGCCACGGCCGCCGCGGTCTGCGCTTGGACGTTTGCTGAGTGGATCTTCCGCGGCTCGCCGACGATGCTGGGTGCAGCTTCTGGCGCGGTCGCGGGCCTCGTCGCGATTACTCCGGCGTGCGGCTGGGTCGGCCCGATGGGCGCGCTGGTCATCGGCTTTCTGGCTGGCGTGATCTGCTTGTTCGCCGTGACCAAGCTCAAGTCGGCGCTCGGCTATGACGATTCGCTGGACGTGTTCGGCGTCCACTGCATCGGCGGCATCCTCGGCGCGGTCCTGACCGGCGTATTCAACAGCCCCTCGCTGGGCGGCACGGGCATCTACGACTACGTCGCGGGCACCTGGGGCTACGCCGGCATGGGCGCGCAGGTGACTTCGCAACTGTGGGGCGTCGGCACGACCATCGTGTGGTCGGGCGTGGTGGCTTTCATCGCCTTCAAGCTGGTCGATGTAGTGATCGGCCTGCGCGTCACCGACGAGGTCGAAACCGAAGGTCTCGATACAACCGAGCACGGCGAGCGGGGCTACAGCCTGTAAGCCAGTACCTATTGCAGGTGGGAGAACGGGCGCTCCGGCGCCCGTTTTCTTTTGTGCCGGCCAACGTGAACCAGTGCTCAATCCTGCGCGATCACCGGGACTGTCTTAATCCCTGCTCGGGAGCCTTCCTGATACACTCCGGCCGAATTACGTAACACGGCACCGCTCAAGGGTTTTTTCCGGACAGACGGCGTGAAACTGATAACCGCCATCATCAAGCCGTTCAAAGTGGACGAGGTGCGCGAGGCGCTGTCCGAAGCGGGGGTCGCTGGCGTAACGGTGACGGAGGTCAAAGGCTTCGGTCGGCAACGCGGGCACACTGAGCTGTACCGTGGCGCCGAGTACGTCGTCGATTTCCTGCCCAAGTGCAAAATCGAAGTGGCGATCGAAGACGACCGGCTCGACCACGTGCTGGAAACCATCGTCGCGGTCGCCAAGACCGGGCGCATCGGCGACGGCAAGATTTTCGTGATGTCGCTGGGCCAGGCGGTGCGCATTCGCACCGGAGAAACCGATTCCCGGGCGATCTAGCCGGCTCGAATGAGTTCGGCAAAAGTCGCGTCTTTTGCCGGGCGTTGTCGAAAGGGCCTCGGCCGCTTTCGACGGAAGATATTTTGCGGGAGAGTGCCATGTTCAGATCTTTGTTGTTGCTGACGCTGACCTCGGCCACGCTGGTCGCGGGTTCCGCCGCTGCCGACGTGTACAAGTACAAAGACGAGAAAGGCAACATTCAATACACGGACAAGCCCCCGCAGCTGCCCGCCGAACGTCTCAGCGTGAAGTCGCAGCGGACCGATGTGGTCGCCGTGCAGGAACGTGCGCAGGCCGAGCAAAAGCAGGCCGCCGAAGCTTCCGAACAACAGCAGCAGGCTCGCGCCGACGCGGCCGATCAGAAACAAGCCAAACAGCTGTCCGCCACGGATAAAGCCGAACGTTGCACCAAAGCTCGCGAGCGGTACGATAAGTACATGAACTCGCAGAAGCTGTACGAAGCCGGTGCCAACGGCGAACGCCGCTATCTATCTTCCGAAGAACTCGACGCCGCGCGCGCGTCGGCGAAAGCGTCGATGGACGTGCTGTGCCAGTGACGTTGCGTGCAGGATTTGTCGGCCTGGGCGCCATGGGCCTGGGCATGTCGCGCAACCTCCACAAGCACGGCCTGCTGAGCGCCGTCTGGAATCGGACCGCCGAGAAGGCGACGGCGATATCGCAAGAAACCGGTTGTCGCGCGGTCGAGAAGCTTCCCGATCTTTCTGCGCTGTGTGACGTCATCGTCGTGTGCGTGTCCGCCGATGCGGACGTACTCAACGTCATCGACGAGTTGTTGCCGACGATCAAGCGCGACACCATCGTCATCGATTGCTCCACGGTCAGCGCCGACACCGCCCGGATCGCCGCTCATCGCCTGCGCAATGTGGGTGCTCAGTTCCTCGACGCGCCTGTCAGCGGAGGTACCGAGGGTGCGCGCGACGGTACACTTGCAGTCATGGTCGGCGGCGACGAACAAGCCTTCGAACGCGCCAAGCCGGTGCTGCAAGCGATGGGAAAAACCGTCACTCACTTCGGCGCCAGCGGCTCCGGCCAGGCGGCGAAGGCCACCAATCAGATCATGTGCGCCGGTGTGATCCAGGCGGTCGCCGAAGCCATGGCATTTGCGAAGTCGGAAGACCTGCCGCTCGATCGTTTGATCGAAACGCTCGGCAAAGGCGCCGGCTCCAGCTGGTATTTCGTGAATCGCGCCCCGAACATTCTGCGCGACGCTTATCCGCCGGGCTTTCGCGTCAGGCTGCACGAAAAAGATTTGAAGATCTGCCGCGAGATGGCCGCCCGTCACGGCGTGCAATTGCCGCTGATCGAAATGACGTTGGTGCACTATCGCCGCCTGATCGAACAGGGTCACGGCGACGAAGATATCTCCACGCTGTTCCGGCTCAAGGACGCGCTGTTCGCGGCTGCCAAAGACGGCTTGAACGACGCGCCCAAGAACAAGTCGTAACATTCGACCGCAGCCATGGCGGCGTCCGCTTCAGACACTCGCGCCTCATCGTCTGGGTCACCCGTATCGCCGGCCACCGCGCCGACGTTCTTCCTTCCCGATTTCTGCGCATCGCCCGCGGTCTTCGCGGTCATCTTGATTGCGGAGCTGGTCGCGCTGGTGATCGCGCTGGCGCGCCAAGCGTTGCACGACAACTTCTGGGCCGACCTCGCGGGTGGCTCAATGTTTCTTTTGTGGATCGGCCTGACCTGCGCGGCAATTCTGTGTCGAGCGCGCCCGTGGTTACAAACGATGCAACCGGCGCGAGCGGCGATGATTGCGATCGCGCTGATCGTCACCAACATCGGCCTGGTCTCGGAGATCGTGTTCCGCGTCGGACAACTCTGGGGACCCGATACGCAACTGTGGGGTAGCGACGCGGCCGGCGGCATTGGGTTCTTTCCGACCCAGCACGCCGGCTTCGTGCTAAGAAACCTCGGGGTGGGCTTCATTGTCAGCGCGCTGGCGTTGCGATATTTCTATGTCAGTGCCGAATGGAAACGCAGCATCGAACAAGAAGCGCTGGCACGCATTCGCGCTCTGCAAGCACGCATCCGCCCGCACTTCCTGTTCAATAGCATGAACACCATCGCGGCGCTCACGCGCACGAGCCCGGAGCGCGCCGAACAAGCGGTGGAAGATCTGGCGGATTTGTTTCGCGCCAGCCTCAGCGATGCCAGCGCACGCATCACGCTGAAGGATGAAATCGAAATCGCGCGCACTCATCAGCGCATCGAACAACTACGGCTAGGCGAGCGGCTCAGCGTGCGCTGGGAGATCGACGACCTGCCGATGCGCGCGCTCGTGCCCAGCCTGATCATTCAGCCGCTGCTGGAGAACGCCGTCTATCACGGCATCGAAACGCTGCCTCGCGGCGGTGAGATTTCAATCGTCGGACGGCGCGACCAGCACCTGGTGCACATCGAAGTACGCAATCCCATCCTGGCGCAGAGCGGATATTCTGAGCGCGAAGGCAATCGCATGGCGCTGGAGAACATCCGGCAACGGCTGGCGCTGGCCTGGCCCGGCCGGGGCCGGCTCGATACCGAGCAGACCGAGGCTGAATTTTGCGCCCGGCTGATCTTTCCGTATGCTTCGGAAGACGCCCCGGCCTCCGACCGGCGGACAGCGGAAGCGGATGATTCTCCATAGCTCGAACTGGCCCCAGAGAATGGGCCGCCAGCAATGAAACTGCTTATCGTCGACGACGAGTCGCCCGCGCGTGAGCGGTTACGCCGTTTGCTTGCGGAACTGGACGACTGCGAAGTCGTGGGCGAGGCCGACAACGGCGAGCAGGCGCTCGCTTCGTGCGGCGAGCTGCGACCGGACGTGGTACTGCTCGACGTGCGCATGCCTGGCTTGTCCGGCATTCAAGTCGCGCGTCACATCGATACGCTCGAAGATCCGCCCGCGGTCATCTTTACAACCGCGTACGATCAATACGCGGTCGAAGCGTTCGAAACCGAAGCTGTAGGTTATTTGCTAAAACCGGTGCGCAAAGAAAAGCTCGCGCATGCACTACGCCACGCGGCGCGCATTTCACCGACGCGCTTGGTGAAGGTCGCGGAGTCCGCCCGGATGGAGCATCGTCGCGAACAAATCTGTGCGCGGCTCGGTGAGCAGCTGCGTTTGATTCCACTCAACGATATCTATTACTTCCTCGCCGATCAGAAGTACGTCACCGTGCGCCACAAGGGCGGCGAGAGCTTGATCGACGAATCGCTGAAATCGTTGGCCGAGGAATTCGCGCCGGACTTCCTGCGCATCCATCGCAACGCGCTGATCGCGGAAAAGCACATCTCGGCGGTGGAGCGCACCGACTCCGGTCATTACGTGGTGCGCGTCCGGGACTGCGGCGAAGTACTCGAAGTCAGTCGCCGCCACGCCGCCGAGCTGTTGCGACGGATCCGCGGCGAAAGTCACTGAATCGCGCGCCGCAGCCGTAGCAAACGTTTCGCGGTCGAATACAACACCGCGCCTTTGGTAACCCAGCGCATCAAGCGCTTCGGCCCGACCATGGCGACGACCGCGACCCCGCCGACGAGCACGGCGGGATTCTTGAGCAACTTGGTCGCCCGGCCGATGCCGCGATCGAGCCCGCTAAGCTGATGCTCGATCTCGTTCATCGTCGAACCCAGCGCGCGCCGTTGCACGGCTGCTCGCAGGCGGAGATTGGAATGTTTAGCGGCGAGTTGATTGAAACGTTCGCTCACAAACGCGCCTTGAGCTGGTCGCGGTCCTTGGCCAGCTCCGCCAATGTATCGTCGAGCAGCGGCGGCTTGGTGCTGAGCTTGTGACGCAGGATCAATCCCGCCACCACGGCAAGGCCGACGAACAAACCGATCATCGCCAGCGACGCTTCCAGCCGGTGCGTGTCCCAGAACACGAAGATCACCGCCAGCGCACCCAGGAACAAACCCATCACGGCGGCAAACGCGGCGATGAAGGCCCACAGCAGAATCGCACCGACCTGGCGGACTTCTTCCTGCAATTCCGTGGTCAGCAACTCCAGTCGTGTATGCACGATGGCGACGAGCGTCGCCAGGAAATTGTTGACCGACTGAAACAGCCCGGCCACCGGCCGCGGTCCGCTGTCGACTTCGGGATCGTGCGCGTCTAATGCCATAGGTCTTAGCGACGGGCGATCAACAAGCCGAGCACCAGGCCGATACCGGCGGCGATGCCGACCGACTGCCACGGATTCTCGTGAACGTATTCATCGGCGGCTTCGGCAATTTCCCGCGCGCGGCGCATGGCTTCTTCTTCCACCTCGGTGAGGCGCGTCTTGGCCTGGCGCAACGACTCCTCCGCCCGCGCCCGAACCTCCTGGAGCTTTTCGCCGGTCAGCGTCGAGGTGGCTTTCAGCAGCGCTTCGGCATCCTGCATGACCGTTTTCAGGTCGGAAACCAGCTGATCGGTGGTGACTTCGACTCGGGCATTCATACGTCGCTCCTCAAGCTTCCAGATTCGATGGTAACGCAAGACAAACAAAACCGGCGGACGACAGCGGTGCTAGCATGGCGGGCAACGCCGCCCGCCGCAGCCACAAGGAGTGCCTTGTCCAATGACCCAACCGCCACGCATCGCTCCGGTCCGCGATCGCTTTTACGCGCGCACCTTCGCGTTGGTGACGTGCCTGGTGCTGGGCGTGGCGCTGTCCAAGATCGTGCAGCCGTTCCTTGGGCCGTTGCTGTGGGCGATCTTCATCGCGTTCCTGCTGGATCCGTTGCATTTGCGGCTGGCGACCCGGCTGCGGGGTAAATCCCAATGGTCGGCGGCGATACTCACCGCGTTGACGTTCGTCGTCATTATCGGTCCGCTGACCGCGCTCAGCGCTGCGTTCGCAGCCCAGATCGGCGATCTGGCACAACTGGTTCAAGACCGGGTCGGGGACCAGACAATGGGCAACGTGCTGAATCTTACGAATGTTCCCTGGGTGCAGCGCGGGCTGGACTGGCTCGACAGCTCGTTCGACGTGGACCTGGCGCAGGTCCGCAGCTGGTTTGCGCAAGGATCGCGAGAAGCGTTGCAATCGCTGGCATCGCTCGGCACGCGCGCCTTCATCGGCGCCGTCGGCACCGTGGTCGGTTTCGTGCTGATGCTATTCATGATGTTCTTTTTCATCCGCGACGGCCGGGAAATGGTGACCACGCTCCGCGAGCTCATTCCCATGTCGGAATCTCACAAAGCGCGGCTGTTCGATCATCTCGCCGCGGTGACGCGCGCGATGGTGTACGGCACTGGCCTGACAGCGTTGATCCAGGGTGCGCTGGTGGGAATATCTTTCCTGATCGTCGGCCTGCCCTCGCCCGTAGTCTTCGGCGTGGTCGCGGCGTTGCTGGGATTATTGCCGTTCGGCGGTACTGCGTTCGTGTGGGGCCCGGCAACGCTGGTGCTGGCACTGCAGGGCCGCTGGGGCGCGGCCATCTTCATGTTGATCTGGGGCACGGTGCTGGTTTCGCTAGTCGATAACATCGTGCGGCCCATGCTGGTTTCCGGGCGCGCGAATGTCGGTACGCTGACCATATTCATCGGCGTGCTCGGCGGTCTCGCCGCGTTCGGCGCCATCGGTCTGTTCCTGGGCCCGGTGGTCCTGGCGCTGATCATCGCGCTGATTCGTTTCATGCTGGAAATCCGCCGCGCGGAAAAAGCCAACATCGTGTCGGCGGAATAACTGTCCGATTTACGAGTCGGGACAACTTCAATCTCTCTCGCGATTCTCATGAGTACTTCCGAACATACATTGCGCATCGCTACCCGGCAGAGTCGCCTGGCGTTGTGGCAAGCGGAACACGTCGCCACACTGCTGCGTGCCGCGCATCCCGGATTGAAAGTCGAGCTGGTGCCCATGACCACGCAAGGCGATCGGATTCTGGATCGGCCGCTCGCGAACATCGGCGGCAAAGGGCTGTTCATCAAAGAACTGGAACTGGCGATGAGCGAGCAGCGCGCCGACATCGCCGTGCACTCGATGAAAGACGTGCCCAGCGAGTTGCCGCCGGGAATGATCCTGGCCGCGATGCTGCCGCGGGCCGATCCTCGCGACGCGTTTGTTTCTTTAAGTCACAAGAATTTTGCGAGCCTGCCGCAGGGCGCACGCATCGGCACGTCGAGCTTGCGTCGGCAGAGTCAGTTGAAACATGCGCGGCCGGATCTGGAGCTCGTTACGTTACGAGGCAACGTCGATACCCGCTTGCGCAAGCTGGAAGAAGAGAATTTCGACGCGATCATTCTGGCAGCCGCCGGCCTCACGCGATTGGGATTGGAAAATCGCATTACTCAATATTTCGAACCGCACGAATCGGTGCCGGCCGTGGGGCAGGGCATCATCGGTATCGAATGCCGCGAGGACGACAAGGTCAACATCGGCTATGTGCGCGCGTTGAACGACGTGAACGCTTGGCAATGCTGTGCGGCCGAGCGCGCGTTCGCGCATCGCCTGGAAGGCAGCTGCCAATCGCCGATCGCGGGTTTCGCGACGATTCAGGGCAACGAGCTGCAATTGCATGGAGTCGTCGGTTCGCCGGACGGGCGTGAAATTTATCGAGACTCGAACAGCGGTCGCGTGGTCGACGCGGACCGCATCGGTGTCGCGTTGGCAGGCAAGCTGCTGAGAGATGGCGCCGAAGAATTGCTCATGCGTTTGCGCCAGGAACCGAAGTGATTCCGAAAGTGATGCCGCCTCTGGCGGAGCTGACGGTGTTGGTCACACGGCCGGCGTCGCAAGGCGCGAGCCTGTGCGAACAAATCACTCTACGTGGCGGCACAGCGATTGCGTTTCCGACCGTGGAAATCGAAGCGATGACCGCCACGACCGCGAGCGGACACGACTTGGTTGTATTCGTGAGCGTGAACGCGGTCGCTCACGGCGTGCATCTGATCGAGAAAGGTCCGACAACGCGCATCGCGGCCATCGGCAAAGCGACGGCCGCCGCCTTGGCTCAGACATCGCTTCGTGCCGATATCGTTCCCGAAGCTGGATTCAACAGCGAAGCGTTGCTCGCGCATCCTGATTTAACACTTGCGGACGGCGCGCGCGTGCTGATCGTCCGAGGTGCGGGCGGACGTGAGCTGTTACACGAGACATTCGCTACTCGCGGCTTGATCGTAGAAACGCGCGACGTGTATCAACGCATACGGCCCGTCGTCACCGATGCCGCCCGGAATGCGCTCGAAGAACGCTGGACCAACGACGGTATCGACGTGGTCACTGCGACCAGTATCGAGACGCTGCAGAACCTGATTGAAATGCTTGCAGAGCGCGGCCGGCAGCTGTTGCGCGAGAGCACGCTGCTCGTCGCGAGCCGGCGCATTGCCGAGGCCGCCGCGGCGCTCGGATTGAACGGCCCCGTGATCGTCGCGAACGGCGCCGATGATGCGTCGATGATTGGCACTCTTGCCCGCTGGCGGACACGCGCACGCGATAGCTGACGGCCGACCACAGCGAGCCGCGTGTTACGATAGCGGCCGGGTCATTTATTTGTTTGCCATCATGGCCGCCAGCGGTCCGGAAACCATCAGCTCCTCCTCTCCCAGCGATTCCTCCAACGGAGGGCGTCGTGCGCACACTTACAGCCGATTGACCACGGCTATCGCCGTGCTGGCTCTGGCTGCCTCGGTCTACGCGGTGATCCGCCTGGATACGATTCGCGACCGCCTCGACATCGCCAATCAAACCGTGGTGGCCGCAAACGCCGACAAGGAGCTGTTGCGAGCTGAACTGAAAAGTCAGGCCAGCCGTGAGCGGCAAGCGCACCGGGATTTGAACCGTCGCCTCGACGACCTCAAGGATGCGCCCGAACAGTTGCAAGAGCTGGCGTCCTCCGTCGAAGAGTTGCGCGGCCGTGCTGAAGGGCCAGAGCGCGCCTGGTCGCGGGCCGAGGCTTTGTTTCTTTTGGAACTGGCGCAGCGCCGGCTGACACTGGATCGAGATGTTGAAACAGCGATCGTCGCGCTCGAATCGGCCGACGCGCGTCTCGCGTCGTTGCGCGACCAAGCGTTCGCACCGGTACGGCAGCAGATCGCGAGAGAGTTGCAGTCGCTGCGGGCCGTGCCCCTACCGGACACGACCGGCATTCTCGCTCGCTTGCTCACAGCGGAAGAACGCGCCGGATCGGCTGCAGTGAAGGGCATCCTGGTCACACAGCGCGAGGCGATCGATCGCAACTCGCTGCCCGAAGGAATGTTTGCTCGCGCCGGCGCGCTGCTCGCGAAGACGTTTTCGAGCTTGATCGTCGTGCGTAAAGTCGACGATCGCTCCGGTCGCGTGATCACAGCGGAAGAAGCACTTCTGCAACGTCAGCACTTGCAGTTGCAGCTGTTCGCCGCGCGGACTGCCATTGCTCGTCATGACGAACAGGGTTATCGGACGGCACTGGCCGCTGCGCGACGTTCGCTGGGCGAATTCTTCGATCTGTCGCAGCCGACCACGCAATCGCTGCTCGACGAAGTCCAGGCCCTCGAACCGATCGATGTCGATCCGGCGTTGCCGAGTCTGGCGGGTCCGATCGAGGCGCTGCGCCGGTTGATGCCGACGCGACGCGGGCCGGAGTAACGCCATGAGAAGCGGTCTGATCATCGCCGCGGCCATGATCCTTGCCGGTTTGGTCGGCAATATTCTGTTGGGCGATCCGGGTTACGTCGCGCTCCGCTTCGCCGGACGGCTGATCGAAATGTCCGCGATCACGTTCGTGATCCTGTTGGTCGCCGCTTACTTCGCCGCGCGCCTGGTGATTCGCATGATCACGGCGCGTCGTTTGTGGAAGGCGGCTCAAGAAGCACGCCGGCATGAACGCGCTCGCCGCAGCCTCGCGCAAGGTTTGCTGGAGATGTCGGAAGGCAATTGGGAAACCGCCGAGAACACACTGACTCGGCACGTGCGCGAAGCGGAGAATCCCGTCGCTCACTATCTTTCGGCCGCTCGCGCCGCGGATTTGCAGGGAGCCACACAGAGACGCGACGAGTGGCTGGTACGCGCATTGGACGTTTCCGGCGATCGGCGCGCGCCCGTGCTGATCATGCAGGCCGAAAATCATCTGAAGCACAAACAACTGCAGGCGGCGCTCACGGCGCTCGAACAGCTGGAAGCGACGCAGGAACAAAACGCCCGCGGCCTGCTGCTGCTCGCTCGTGCGTATCGTCAGTCGGGCGATTGGCAGAAGTTGCAGGCACTGGAACCGCGTCTGCGCACCGCTCGCGGCATTACGGCCGAGATGCTCGATGAAACGGTCGCGCAAGTGCATCTGGATCGTTTGAAAGCCGCTGGCACCAAGTGCGACCTCAACGAATTGCGCGCCGCTTGGAAAGAGACCTCCAAAGCACTGGCCAAACATCCGGAGATCGTCGTCGCTTATGCGCGCGCATCGATGGCATGCGGCGACCACGAGCAGGCCGAAGCGGCGCTGCGAGAGTGCATCAACAAACAATGGAACGAATCGGCCGTGCTGACGTACGGCGAGTTGGAACCGGACGATCCGCTGAAGATCCTCGACCGTGCCGAAGCCTGGCTGGCCGATCACAGCGAAGACGCAGCATTGCTGTTCACCTGCGCGCAGCTGGCAACTCGTGCGGAGTTGTACGGTAAGGCGCGTAGCTTCCTTGAGACCAGCATTGCCATTCGTCCGCGTCTCGAAGCGTTTCAGCTACTCGCCGCCCTGATGGAGCAGCTGGGCGAGCGCGAACGTTCCGTCAAAGCATTGAACGATGCGCTGGCGTTCGCGGTGGGCCGCAAAACGAATCTTCCCAAGATCCGTGCGCGTCGGTTCCAGGAACGCAGACAGACCGAGCGCCGGAGAAACTAGGGCGCGCCCCTCATGCCCATGTCCCGGCCCTATGCACGCGTCACACTGCTGCCGTCGCAGCAGATTCTCAGTGTGGAACAAGGCGAAACCATACTGGACGCAGCGCTGCGCGCGGGTTTGAACCTGCCGCATAGTTGCAAGGGCGGTCACTGTTCGTCGTGTCGAGCGAGGATTCGTGCGGGCCAAGTGGTTTATCCGCGCGGGCGCCCGTTAGGATTGCTCGCCGACGAAGAACGCGATGGTTATGCACTGCTGTGCCAGGCTCATGCGGCGAGCGAAGATCTGACAATCGAAGTGCGCGAGATCCGGCCGCCCGCTCCGGAGATCGTCGTCAAAAGCGTGCCGTGCCGGATCGAACGTACGCACCGCCTGGCGCCGGAAATCATGGCGGTGTTCCTGCGCCTGCCGGCGAACGAATATTTCCATTTCATGCCCGGCCAGTATCTGGACATCATGTTGCCGCAGAACCGGCGGCGCAGTTTTTCGATTGCGAACACTCCGGGCGCAGGACAGATGGTCGAGCTGCACGTTCGACGCGTGTCGAGCGGCGAGTTCACGCAGCAACTGTTCGACGGCATGTTGGACAAGGCGCTGCTGCGAATCGAAGGTCCACTCGGACAGTTCTGGTTTCGTCGCGAATCTCCGCGGCCTGCGCTGTTGATCGGTGGCGGGACGGGTTACGCGCCGCTGCGCTCGATGCTCCACAGTTTGTTGGAAGTCGGCGACCGCCGGCCGCTGCATCTGTATTGGGGCGCGCAGAGCGCACGTGATCTATACGAAGACGAGCAGATTCGCGCGCTGTGTTCGAAACATCCGAACCTGCGCTATGTGCCGGTGTTGTCCGCGCCGAATGCGCAGGATCAATGGCAGGGCCGGCAAGGTTGGGTGCACGCCGTCGCGTTGGCCGACAATCCCAACATCGCGCGCTTCGATGTTTACGCGAGCGGCCCACCGGTGATGGTGGAAATGATCCGCAGCGAGTTTGTGCAACACGGCCTGCCTGCCGAGCAGTTGTTCTTCGATTCCTTCGATTTCGCGCCCGATGTGCTCGCCAAACTACCCAACAGCGCGCCGCTCGATCCCGAAACCTGAAGCGCTAGCGGTGTCAGGAAACGATCTTGGCCACGCGCGTGCCCATGCGCATGAGCTTCAACAACGTGGGCCGCGGCATGGCGCGAATCTGCTCGTACCAGCCGGACACTTCTTCGAGGAATTCCTGCATCTCGGCAATGCGCTGCTTCACCTGCTCGGGCGTCTCCGGATCCTTTTTCGCCTCGGCCGAGCACTCGCGCAGGACCAGCAGCGTAGGGTCGATCTCGCGCTTCTTCCGCCCGTCCATGATCGCGGTGAGCACTTCCCAGATATCCTTGCGCGCTTGAAAGTAGTCGCGCCGGTCGCCCAGTTGATGTGTCACGCTGACCAGGTCCCAGGCCTGCAACTCTTTCAGGCTGACGCTGACGTTGGAGCGAGCCACGTTCAGCGTTTCGGCGATGGTGTCCGCGGTGAGCGGCTGCGGCGCCAGGAACAGCAGGGCGTGGATCTGCGCCACCGAGCGGCTGACGCCCCAGCGGCTCGCCATTTCGCCCCAATGCAGGACGCAGCGTTGCATGGTAGGTGTGAGCTTCATATCCTGGCTGGATCTATCCGACATTTCAGGAATATCTGAAATTTAAATATGAACCGACATCGAGTCAAGCATGCCTGACGGCCTTCCTCACGTGCTGATTGCCGGCTGTGGCTATGTAGGCCAGCGCCTGGCCCTACGCCTGCGCGACCGTTTCGAGGTTGCGGCGCTGGTCCGTACCTCGGAGAAAGCCACGGCGCTGGAGCGCCAGGGCATCAAAACCATCGCCATCGACCTGGATCGCGTCCGCCTGGGGGCGAGCCTTCCCGAGCGCCTGGACCAGGAGGCCATCGTCTACCTCGCTCCCCCGCCCAATGCCGGCGAGAGCGATCTGCGGCTCGACCGCTTTCTGCACCTGGCGATCGTCCCGCCCAAGGCGTTCGTCTACATGAGCACCACCGGTGTTTATGGCGATACCGACGGCGCGTTCGTGGACGAGAGCACGGCTGTTCAGCCTCGAACCGAGCGCGCGCGTCGCCGGGTCAGCGCCGAAGAAATGACGCGGGTGTGGTGTACGGAGCGCCGCGTCCGTCGGGTCGTGTTACGGGTCCCGGGAATTTACGGGCCGGGTCGATTGCCGTTGGATCGCTTGAAACAACGCGAGCCGGTGGTGTGCCCCGAGGATGCCGGCATCACCAATCGCATTCACGTTGACGATCTGGTCACCGCCTGCGAGCAGGCCGTCCTGAACAAGGAAGCCCGTGGCGTTTACAACGTGACCGACGGCCACTCGATCAGCTCGACCGCATTCTTCGACGCCGTCGCCAAAGCCGCCGGCCTGCCTGCTCCGCCGCGAGTGTCGATGGAAGAAGCACAGCTCACTTTCAGTCCGGAGCGCCTGTCGTTCCTCAACGAATCACGCCGCGTCGGCAACGAGCGCATGCTCAAGCACCTCGGCGTGACGCTGAAATACGCCGATTTCGAAGCGGGAATTCGCGCCAGCCTCAATCAGGCCGGCTGACTCTTCTTGCTGTCGAGCCATTTGGTGATCGGCTTCCACTGCTCCCAATCCGCCCCGGCGAGGTATTCCGGCAGCTCGAAGATGCCCATGCCGCGCTGGTAGGCACGCAGGTAATTCGTCGACTGGCGCAGCTGGCCGAGGTAGGGAACCTTGAGCTTGCCCAGATATTGATCGAGCTCGTCGAACAGCAACGTGTTCTCGCGCACGCGATTCGCGACCATGCCGAGGCGCGCCTGTTGTCGTTGCACCTTGCCCAGCTCCAGCAACTCTTCCATGAAATGCGCGCTGGCCTTCATGTCGATGGGCGACGGCATGACGGGAATGAGAATGGTCTCGGCCCGGCGCACCAGCTCGTTCATCTCCGAACCGTGCGTGCGAGCGGGCGCGTCGATCACCAGCACCTCGGTGTCGCGCGGGACGTTTCTAATACCTTCGTCGAAGGCCGGAACGCCGTTGATGCGCGGCAGGTCTTCCGGCCGCATCGACAACCAATCGAGGCTGCTGCGCTGAGGGTCGTAGTCCGCCAACGTCACTTTGGCGCCCTCGCTCGCGAAGTACGTGGCGATGTTGGTCGCCATCGTGCTCTTGCCGCTGCCCCCTTTAGAGTTCATTACCATCACGTGGCGCATGAAATCCTCGCTTCGCCTGGTCTTTGCGTTATGAGCGACGCGCTAACTTAAATTGCCTGTTTACAAATGTCACGCCGGCCCGCCCGGTGACATGCGACAGCTCACGTTTGCGCGCGCTTTGACGTATGCTTCGTCCATGCGCCTTTCGTTCACCAAGATGCAAGGCCTGGGCAACGACTTCATCGTATTCGAGGCCCCGGCCGGCACCGACCTGCCTTCCGCCGAAGTGTTTCGCCGCCTCGCCGATCGCCGCCTGGGCGTCGGTTTCGATCAAGCATTGGTGCTGCTGCCGCCGGGCTCGTCCGAGGTGGACGTGTTCTATCGCATCTTCAACGCCGACGGCTCCGAGGTCGAACAATGCGGGAACGGCGCCCGGTGCATCGCGAGCCTGGTCGCACGCAAGATCGGCAAACCGCTGGTGCGCATGGACAGCCCCGGTGGCAAAGTTCAGGGCGTGTTGCGCGACGACGGCTGGGTGTCCGTCGATATGGGTGTACCGAATTTTTCGCCAGCGTCGTTGCCGTTCGAAGCTTCGCGCGAGGCCGACGTCTATCCGTTACGCGTCGGCGAAAAGGAATTGCAGATCGGCGCCGTCTCGATGGGCAACCCGCACGCAGTGATGCAAGTACCTTCGGTGATCTCCGCGGCCGTGGACACTCTCGGCCCCGCGGTGGAGAATCATTCCCGCTTTCCCAACCGGACCAATGTCGGCTTCATGGAAGTCGTCAGTCCCACTCACATCAAGCTGCGAGTATTCGAGCGAGGGGTGGGCGAGACTCAGGCATGCGGCACGGGCGCATGCGCGGCGGTCGCGGTCGGGCGTCGATGGGGTCTGCTGCAAGAGGAAGTGCAGGTAGACGCCCCGGGCGGACGCATGATCGTGCGCTGGCCGGGTCCCGGCGAATCGCTCTGGCTCACGGGGCCGGCGGTCGCCGTCTTCGAAGGAACGGTGGACATTTGAAGCCGCCGATGAGCCAACAAACAGACGATCGAGGCGCCATGAGCAAGCAACCGGTCCGCGGTGTCGATGTGGAAGCCCTCAGCCCTGCCGCCAACGGCAAACCGAACGACGAAGCGGCCGCGGTGAGCGAGGCGACCATCGCCGACTATCTGCAGCGCAATCCCGATTTCTTCGAACATCACTCCGGCCTGCTCACCAAGCTCAAGCTGCCTCACAACCGGGGCGCGGCGACGGTGTCGCTGGTCGAGCGCCAGGTGCAGGCACTGCGCGACAAGAACCAGGCGCTCGAAACGCGACTGCGAGAGCTCATCGACGTGGCACGCGGCAACGACGTGCTCGCGGCCAAGATTCATCGGCTCGCCTGCCGGCTGGTGAAGGCACGCAATGCGACCACGCTGCTCGATTCGATGGAGTCGTCGCTGCGCGAAGACTTCGGCGCTTCGGAATGGTTGCTGTTGCTGGCGCCGATTCGTCACAGCGGCCTGGCAAACATCGACAGCCGTCACCTGCGCATCGTCGATGCCCAAGCACCCGAGCTGAAAATGTTCGAAACGCTGTTCGAATCGGCCCGCCCACGCTGCGGCCAGATTCGCGACAGTCAGCGCGATTTCCTGTTCGGCGCCGGCACCATCGAGATCGGCTCGGCCGCGCTGGTACCGCTGGGTCGGGAAATCGGCTTCGGCGTGCTCGCGATCGGCAGCCCCGACGCGCAGCGCTTCCATCCGACCATGAGCACGGACTTCCTCGGGCGCATCGGCGACTTGGTGAGCGAAGCCGTCGCGGCGGCCTGATCGAGCGCTAGCGATGGCCAGGCATTGAGCCATGGATGATTCCTCGCTCGCCTGGCTGCTGCGTTTCTTCTCGTATCTGTCCGTCGAGCGGCGCATGTCGCCGCACACGGACTCCAACTATCGGCGCGACTTGCAACGTTTCGTCGCTCATTGCGATAAGAACGGCGCGCCCGACTGGCAACGCGTCGACGACCAGCATGTTCGCAGCTTCGCCGCCGCGGAATTTCGTCAGGGTTCCTCGCCGCGTTCGATTCAACGTCGACTGAGCGCCATCCGCAGTTTTTATAATTTTCTGCTGCGCGAAGGCGTCGTGAAGGTGAACCCGGCGGCCGACGTCAGCGCACCCAAGCCGAAGAAACGTCTGCCTGCGACCATCGATGTCGACCAGATGACGCGTCTGCTCAGCTTCCGCACCGACGAAGAAATGAGCGTGCGCGACAAGGCCATCATGGAATTGTTCTATTCCTCCGGCCTGCGCTTGTCGGAGCTCGTCGGTCTCGATGGGCTCGATATCGATCTTGCGGATCGCACGGTACGCGTACTGGGCAAGGGCAGTAAGGATCGCGTCGTACCGGTCGGCAAGCATGCGGTGAAAGCGATTACTCACTGGCTGCAGGAGCGCACGAAACTCGCCGCCATCGGCAATACCGCGCTGTTCGTCGGCAAACGCGGCGACCGGATCAGTCCGCGCACGGTGCAGAAACTCGTCGCGCAGTGGGCGCAACGCCAGGGCCTGGGCGTGCACGTCCATCCGCACATGTTCCGCCACTCCTTCGCCACCCACCTCCTGGAATCCAGCCAAAACCTGCGCGGGGTTCAGGAGTTGCTGGGGCACGCGAATATCGCCACCACCCAGATCTACACCCACCTTGATTTTCAGCACCTCGCCAAAATATACGATGCCGCCCACCCTCGCGCGCGCAAGAAGGTGTGAGCCATAATCCGGCCCCCGCCTTCGAACCCTCCCGCTTAAACTAGATCCAATGGAACAAGCCCACGCCACGACCATCCTTTCCGTCCGCCGCAACGGCATTGTCTGCATCGGCGGCGACGGCCAGGTCTCGTTAGGAAACACCGTCATGAAAGGCAACGCCCGCAAGGTGCGACGCCTCTATGACGGCAAAGTGCTGGCGGGCTTCGCGGGTGGAACCGCCGACGCCTTCACGCTGTTCGAGCGCTTCGAAGCCAAGTTACAGCAGTACGGCAATCTCACTCGCGCTGCCATCGAGCTGGCGAAGGATTGGCGTAGCGATCGCAGCTTGCGCCGGCTCGAAGCATTGCTGTGCGTGGCCGACACTAAGAGCTCTTTTATCGTCTCGGGCAACGGCGACGTGATCGAACCTGAGGACGACATCATGGCGATCGGCTCCGGCGGTCCGTTCGCTCAATCCGCGGCGCGAGCGTTGTTACAAAACACCGAGCTCGACGCCCGCACCATCGTCGAGAAGGCGTTGAACATCGCCGCCGACATTTGTATCTACACCAATCGCAATCTCACGATCGAGGAATTGAAGTGACTAGTGACTAGTCAGAAAGAGCTTCACTGAGTACCAGCGCTGCAATCAACCACGACCTCCCAGTCACTAGTCACTAGTCACCAGTCACCAGTCATTAGTCACTTCTATTCTTATGTCCATGACGCCCAGAGAAATCGTTCAGGAGCTCGACAAGCACATCGTCGGGCAAGGTGCGGCCAAGCGCGCGGTCGCCATCGCGCTGCGTAATCGTTGGCGCCGCATGCAAGTCGCCGAGGCGCTGCGCACCGAGATCACGCCCAAGAACATTCTGATGATCGGCCCCACCGGCGTCGGCAAAACCGAAATCGCTCGCCGCCTTGCTCGTCTCGCGCGGGCGCCTTTCATCAAGGTGGAAGCGACCAAGTTCACCGAGGTCGGTTACGTCGGTCGCGAAGTCGATTCCATCGTCAAAGACTTGATGGACGTCGCGGTCAAAATCACGCGCGAAGAAGAAATGGAGAAGGTGCGTCATCGCGCGATGGATGCAGCCGAAGAGCGCGTGCTCGATGCGTTGCTGCCTCGGCCCAAGAATCTCGGCTTCGTGTCCGAGCCTGAGCCCAATCCCCGCGACGGCGACACACGACAGAAGTTTCGCAAGATGCTGCGCGAAGGTCAGCTCGACGATCGCGAGATCGAAGTCGAAGTACGTGCACTGCCAGTCGGCGTGGAAATCATGGCGCCTGCCGGCATGGAAGACCTGACGCAGCAATTGCAGGGCATGTTTGCGAATCTCGGCGGCACCCGCACCAAGACTCGTAAAGTAAAAGTGCGCGAAGCATTCAAGCTGCTCACGGACGAAGAAGCGGCGAAGATGATCAACGAAGAAGAGTTGAAGCTGCGCGCGCTCCAGAACGCCGAGCAGAACGGCATCGTGTTCATCGACGAAATCGACAAGATCGCGCGTCGCCAGGAAACCCACGGTGCGGATGTTTCTCGCGAAGGCGTGCAGCGTGATTTGCTGCCGCTGGTCGAAGGCAGCACGGTGAGCACCAAGCACGGCATGGTGAAGACAGATCACATCCTGTTCATCGCCTCCGGCGCGTTTCACATGTCCAAGCCGTCGGATTTGATTCCCGAGTTGCAGGGTCGCTTCCCGATTCGCGTCGAGCTGGACGCGCTCAAGGTCGAAGATTTCATTCGCATCCTGACTGAGCCCGACGCGTCGCTGTGCACGCAATACAAAGCGCTGCTCGCGACCGAAGGCGTCACGCTGACTTTCGACGAGAGCGGCGTACGTCGCATCGCCGAGGTTGCGTATCAGGTGAACGAACGCACCGAGAACATCGGCGCTCGCCGTCTGCACACGGTGCTCGAACGACTGCTGGAAGTGCTGTCGTACGAGGCAGCCGATCGCAACGGTTTCAGCGTCACCGTCGATGCGGAGTACGTCGAGAAGCATCTCGGCGAGTTGGTGAAGGACGAAGACCTGACGCGTTACATTCTGTAAGCGCTCATGCCGCACCCTACGAACATCAAATCGCGCACCAAATCGCGCGTGCTCGAAGTCAGCTTCGACGACGGCTCCGTCTTCGAGCTGCCGTTCGAATACCTGCGTGTGTACTCGCCCTCTGCCGAGGTGCGCGGTCACGGACCGGGGCAGGAGCAGCTACAGCTCGGCAAACACGAGGTCGGGCTCAGCAGAGTCGAGCCGATCGGCAATTACGCGGTCCGCCTGGTGTTCGACGACGGCCACGACACCGGCTTGTACACCTGGGCGTACCTGTACGAGCTCGGTCGCGATCGGACGAAAAAGTGGCAGGACTATCTCGACCGGCTGCGCGAGCTGAGCATTCCCTATCCTACGGTGCTGCCGAAGAAACCGGCCCCGTTTCGTTAATTCGCGGCTACCACGGCTAAAGCGGTAGAATGCGTCGTCACCTAAACCGACGACCATGACCGCCAACGATCCCACCCCGCCGGCCTCCGGCACGACCATCGACTTCGGCTATCAGCAAGTACCGGTCGCCGAAAAACAGGCGCGTGTGCGCGCTGTTTTCGAATCGGTCGCCGGCAACTACGACCTGATGAACGATCTCATGTCGGCGGGCACGCACCGGCTGTGGAAGCGGTTCACGCTGTCGCAGACGGGACTGCGGCCCGGCCAGCGAGCGCTCGATGTCGCCGGCGGCACCGGCGACTTGTCGGCGGGAATGTGCAAGCAGGTCGGTAACGACGGCTTGGTTGTGCTCACCGATATCAACGCAGCCATGCTGGCCGAGGGTCGGAACGCGATGACGGATCGCGGCATCGTTGCGAATATCCGCTACTCGCTGGCGAATGCGGAACGTCTGCCGTTTCCGGACAACAGCTTCGACTGCGTGACCATCGGCTTCGGCCTGCGCAACGTCACCGACAAGCCGGCGGCGTTGCGCTCCATGCAGCGAGTGTTGAAGCCCGGCGGTCAATTGTTGATTCTGGAGTTCTCGCATCCGGTCGCACCGGGGTTGAAGCCGCTGTACGACGCATATTCCTTCTCCGTGCTACCTTGGCTAGGCAAGGTCGTCGCTCGCGACGAGGCGAGCTATCGATATCTCGCCGAATCCATTCGCAAGTTCCCCAAGCAGGAAACATTGCTGGAGATGATGCGCGAGGCCGGATTGGAAGGTTGTCGTTATCACAATCTCACCGGTGGCATCGTCGCTGTGCATCGCGGCTATCGGTACTGACATGCGACTGACGCCGCTCGAATCGCTGCTCAATCGAAACATTGCCGCGTCTTCCGCGGCCCGCGCGCTGTGCAAACGCCTGGATGCGAAGGTGCTGGCGCTGCATGTGGAAGGCTTGCCACTGAGCATCTTCTTCAAATCGCAAGGCGAGCAGATGTCGCTCGACACTCGCTACGAAGGCACACCGAGCGCGACGCTCTCCGGCACGCCATTATCTTTGATGCGCATGGCTGGGCCGGCACCAGAGGCTGCGTTGCGCACGGGTACGGTCCACATTCACGGCGATGCCGAAGTGGCGCAGACATTCAGCGAGCTGCTGAAAGAAGCGCGTCCCGATCTCGAAGAAGAATTGTCGCGTGTGATCGGCGATGTCGCCGCTCATCATGTCGGCAACGTGGCACGTTCTGCGCTGGGATTTGCCCGCCGAGCGGCAGATACATTCGCGCAAAACGTTTCCGAGTACTTACAAGAAGAAGGACGAGATGCGCCGAGCCGCACCGAAGCCGACGAATTCGTCACCGGCGTGGACAAGCTACGCGATGATGTGGACCGCCTCGAAGCCCGGCTTGCGCTGCTCGAACGCAAACGCGGTTGACGAATGAGACTGCGCGTTCTTTCCCGGCTGCTGCAGATTCAACGCGTCCTGGTCCGGCACCGGCTGGACGAGATCATCCTCGCGACGCATCTGTTCCGTCCGTTGCGGTTTACGTTCTATCTCTCGCCCGCGACCTGGTTCCGGCGTAAAGCGTCGCTGTCGCGCGCCGAGCGTTTGCGATTGGCGCTGGAGGAGCTCGGGCCGATCTTCATGAAGTTCGGCCAGACGCTGTCGACGCGTCGTGACTTGCTGCCAAGAGACATCGCTGACGAGCTGGAGAAGTTGCAGGACCGAGTCCCGCCATTCTCCAACGCCGCTGCCCGTGCGATTGTCGAAGCCGCTTATGAGCGACCGGTGTCGGAAGTGTTTGCTCGCTTCGATGAAGCGCCCATTGCCGCCGCTACGATCGCGCAGGTGCATGGGGCGCAGTTGAAGGACGGCAAGGAAGTTGTCGTTAAAATCGTTCGACCGGGTATTCGCGCGCTCATCGAGCGCGATATCGAAGTGATGTTCGAGTTGGCCGGGCTGGCGAATCGTTACTGGCGCGATGCGCCTCGACTGCGACCGGTCGAGCTCGTGCGTGAATACGAGAAGACGATTCTCGACGAGCTGAATCTCAAGCGCGAGGCCGCGAACGCTGCACAGTTGAAGCGCAACTTCGCTGGGTCAAATTTGTTGTACGTGCCCGAGGTTTACTGGGACTACACACGTAGCAATGTGATGGTGATGGAGCGCGTGCAAGGCGTGCTCGTGAACGACATCGACGAACTGCAGCGTCGCGGAGCGAACATTCAGCGGCTGGCGGAGAACGGCGTGGAGATCTTTTTCACGCAGGCGTTCCGTCACAACTTCTTTCATGCCGACATGCACCCGGGGAATATTTTCGTGCTGTTGGATAACCCGGATCAACCGCGTTACGCAGCGGTCGATTTCGGTATCGTCGGCACGCTTGCTCCCCGCGATCAGCACTACCTCGCGGAGAACTTCCTCGCGTTCTTCGAACACGACTATCGGCGCATCGCTCAGCTGCACATCGATTCGGGCTGGATTCCTGCGCATGTGCGGGTCGATGAACTGGAGTCCGCTGTTCGGACCGTCTGCGAACCCATCGCGAACAAACCGTTGCGTGAGATTTCCTTCGGCCAGGTTTTGATCAGCTTGTTCGAAGCCGCTCAACGTTTCGACGCGCAGCTGCAGCCGCAGCTGATGCTGATTCAAAAGACATTGCTGCAAATCGAAGGCGTCGGCCGCCAGCTCTACCCCGATTTGGATTTGTGGAAGACCGCCCAGCCCCTGCTGCGCCAGTGGGTCGCCGAACGCTGGAGCCTCCGCGCCCTAGCTCGCGATGCTCGCAAACAACTGCCCGACATGCTGCAAGCTTTGCGACAACTCCCACCCCTGATCGAGAACACGATCCAGCGCGCCTCCGACGGCACCCTCCGCGTGCCCCTCGACACTCGCGAACTAGAACGCCTACAACAAACCATCCGCGACGACGGCCGCCGCCGCGACGTCACCTTGGTAACCTCCGTCGCCGCCTTCACCGGCGTGCTCCTCGTCATCGCGGAAGCCGGCCCCATTTGGCTCGGCTACGGCATACTAGCCGCCAGCTTGATCGCGCTGCTCTCGCTACGAAAGTGACCGGGCGACAAATTATGACGAAGCAGGCATACAAGAAACTCCCTTCCAGCCAGCCCACTTCACGAGAGCGCAAGCACTGGACTCGCGAACTCCGTGTGCTTCATGCCAGGATGCAAACACAGGAAGCGAGGCAAGCAGTGGATGCACTGTTCTCGGCGACCGATGTCACGCTAAATCGCGGTGGTAAGTCGCACCATTGACCCGTGGTCGGCTCAAAGCTGCAGGCATTGGGACATGGAAGCGATAGGCGACCCAACGCGATCGCAAAATGCCGGTTATGGTGTATCTGGCTCGCCGTCCCATTCGGCGTACGCAATCAGGGCTGCTTCAGGCAGCTCTCCTTCATAGAAGCGTTTAGCAAACGCTAGGCGTCGCTCGCGTCGGTTCAATCCCGCAGGCAGGGATGACAGAACGATTGCGCGTGCCGTGTCGTACATCGACGCCGCAATCCGCACTCTCTCATCGGGTGTCATGCGGCGATACCGTTCGTCCACCATGGCTTCGATTTCGGGTGAAGTGTCGTTCACTGCATCGTCTCCGCAAGTGCTTCCTCTACTCCCAGTCTGGCAGCCCAATGCGTCAAGTACACGCGGTCCATCGATTCGTCCAATAACGTGCGAACGTCGCGGCGCTGTATTTCCGATCCAGAATCTTTACCCCAAACGAGCTTGGAAAGGATGAGGTCTTCGCGACTCACGATCCAAGTTTTCACATTGTGAATTTGCACTGGCTGGCGGCGGGCGAATTCGACCTGCCGATACTCCGAACTTTTTCGCACGATCAGATCGACCTTGATACTCGTGGCAAGGTGCATAAGGTTGAATAACCGCTGCGAGATGACGGCAGATCGCACACTGTCGGCATCGATGTAAAAATCCGGTGAAAGCATCGCAACGATGCCTGCCACGTCGTCCTCCTGCAATGAAACCACGATATCCAAATCGCGTGTCATACGCGGCTTGCCGTAGTAAGCCATTGCAAACGAACCAGTCAGCATGAAAGGCAAACGCGCCGCTTCGAGGCGCTCGCTCACGATTCTCAGTACTTCCAGCTCTTCAAGCATGCATGAAAGTCTACTGGAATTTACGTCCCCGCCGCCGGCTCCGGCTTCTTCAACAACCCCCACGCCACCGGCAGCAGCGAAACAACGATGATCAAGATCGTCACAATGCCGAAATTCTCTTTGATCAGAGGAACGTTGCCGAACAGGTAGCCGCCCCAGATGAAGGCGCTGACCCAGAGGAAGCCGCCGCCGAAGTTGTAGGCGGCGAATTTCGAGCGCTGCATGCAGCCGACGCCAGCGACGAAGGGGGCGAAGGTGCGGATGATGGGGATGAAGCGGGACAGGACGATGGTTTTACCGCCGTGCTTGTCGTAGAACGCTTGAGTGCGTTCCAGATATTCCTTTTTGAGCCAGCGGAACTGACCACTAAACGCACGCGGCCCAATCGCCCGGCCGATGCGGAAATTGGTTTCGTTGCCGGCGATGGCGGCGACCATCAACATCACCCACAACAGCGCGATGTTCAGCGTACCGGTCTGATCCACAGCTGCGAGCGCCCCAAGAGCAAACAACAGCGAATCGCCGGGCAGGAACGGCGTGACCACCAGGCCGGTCTCGCAGAAGATGATCAGGAACAGAATCGCATACACCCAGATGTGATATTGCGCGACCAGCTCGGTGAGATGCTTGTCTAGGTGCAGGATGAAATCGATGAACCAGGTGATCAGCTCCATGGGCGCGACGCCTCAGGACGCCGCGCGGAGCGGTTTCACCCGGGGGCGATTGTGCTCGTCCACCAGCACGACCACCGGCTCGTGATTCTCCAGCTCCGCCTCGGAGTAAACCGAGTACGCGCAGATGATCAACAGATCGCCGACCATCGCCTTGCGAGCCGCGGCACCGTTCAGCGAGATCGCGCCTGAACCCCGGGGAGCCTTGATGATGTAGGTGGAGAAGCGTTCGCCGTTGTTGACGTTGTACAGCTCGATGTACTGATTTTCCCGCAGTCCAGACGCCTCCAGCAGCGCCTCGTCGATGCCGCACGAACCCTCGTAATCAAGATCGGCTTGAGTCACGCGCACCCGATGCAACTTGGCCTGGAGCATGGTCCGGAGCATGGAAATCCTCTTACACGTCAGAAATGCCAGGTGGCTGGCGGGCCGAAGGCTGATGGGTCGCAATCCGAGTGTCAACCCGGCCTACGAGGAGGCCACAGTCAGCTGATCGAGCAGCCGGCCGAGGTCGGTATCCGTCAGCAATGCCGCCCGATGGCGGGGCCGCTGAAAGCCTTCCTCGACCACATGATCCAGGAACTGGATCAGCGAGTCGTAATAGCCCTGGTAATTCAGCAAACCGCACGGCTTGCGCTGTAGCTCCAGCTGCGTCCAGCTCCAGGCTTCGAACAGCTCGTCCAAGGTGCCGATGCCGCCGGGCAAGCTCAGAAACGCGTCCGACATCTCACCCATGAGCAGCTTACGTTCGGACAGCGTGCTCACCACGTGCTGCTCGGTCAGCCCGGAATGGCCCACCTCGCGATCGAGCAACATTTGCGGAATTACGCCGACGACCCGCCCGCCGCTCGCCAACGCGGCGTCCGCGAGCGCACCCATCAGACCCGCCCGGCCGCCGCCGTACACCAATGTCAGACCACGCCCTGCAATGAGGCGTCCGGCCTCCCGGGCGAGGTGTAAGTAGTCGGGGCGATTGCCCGGGCTCGACCCACAAAAGATGCATATAGACCGCATACCACGATTCTACCCGAGCGATTAAGTTAACGGCCCGACGGAACGGCGCAGTGTCGAGTGAGAGACACCGCACAGTTCGCGCCACCGACCGGCGATGTCACATTTCTTAGGGGTGGATCGGCTCAAGCCGGCGGGCGGGAGCCCGATATGTCTGAGGACGCCCGCC
>Ga0247784_1000114_pt1 | contig 27698 bp, 26 predicted proteins | sample UWRJL169409R5_FD_179909 | JGI IMG/M metagenome (GOLD analysis project Ga0247784, IMG submission 179909) | Plant litter microbial communities from Arlington Agricultural Research Station in Wisconsin, United States - UWRJ-L169-409R-5 | ecosystem: Environmental > Terrestrial > Plant litter >...
CACAACCCACCGTGCCGCTTCTTCGATGATCGCCTCGGTCGCCTTGTCACGGGTCGTATTCATGATCACGCGTCCTCGCCTTGCGAACCCATCTCGCGGTGACAGACCGCGAGGCCGCGTGCCAAGTATTTCTTCACCATCGCCACCGAAAGATTCATATGCGACGCAATCTCTTCGTAAGTCATGCCGTCCCTTCGATGCATCAGAATCACCGCGCGACATTTCGGACTCAGCGTTTCGAGCACACGCGACAAGCGAGCGATGCGGTCGTTACGTTCGAGTGCTTCAGCCGGATCGGCATCGGTCGCGGTGAGATCTTGCAGAAGCTCATCCGAGTGCTGCAGACGATTACGTGCCAGCATTCGCCACTCGTAAGCCGCGTGCGCGGCGAGATGGATGACGAACGAACGAGGATTGCGGATGAGCCTCACGTCATCCATGCGCAGGATGCGCAGATATACCTCTTGAGCCACGTCCTGTGCCTGGTCGTTGTGCCCTAGACGCGAACGCAGGAACCGCAGCAAGTCCCCGCCCACGCTGGAGACGAACTCGTGAAACCATTGCTCTCGGTGCTTGTGCTCCAAGACAGCTCCCTCATCCCCACACTTCGCTCATCACTCGTGCAAAGTTGCCACCGAGCACCTTCGCGATCCGCGCATCGGAATGACCACGCGCCGACAACATTGCTCCGAGAGTCTCGAAGCGACGCGCATGATTGAGATCGGGAATGAAAGTGTAGAGCGGCAACGGACGACCGCGTTCGAAAATGCCATCGGCGGTCGCCGACTCGACCCACTCGCGGTTTTGCCGCTCGAATTCCGGAGTGCGTTCCATCGGCGAGATATTGCCGTCGGTGCCGATGCCGACGTGATCTTCGCCGCACACCTTGATCGCGTGCTCGATGTGACGAATCACATCCTCCGCCATGGGCTGAGTATCGCGGCGTAAGTACGGCCAGAAGATGATGCCCGCGACACCGCCGCGATCTGCCATCGCTCGCAAGGTATCGTCCGGAACGGTGCGAGGTAGATCGCAGAGCGCGGCGCAGCCGGTGTGACTGATCGTCACCGGTAACTTCGAGGCTGCAATCGCCTCTTTGATCGTGCGTCGTCCGCCGTGCGCCAGATCGATCTGGATGCGTCGAGCATTAAGTGCGGCGATCACCTCGTGCCCGAACTGACTCAGCCCCGCGTTGCCTGGCTCCATACAACCGTCACCGACCAGGTTGCGTTTGTTATGAGTGAGCTGGATCACCCGCACACCGCGTTCGTAGAACATATCGATGCGCTTCGGATCTTCACCGAGCGGCGACGTGTCTTGGAATCCATAGATCAGCCCAAGCTTGCGCGCATCATGAGCACTCGCCAGGTCGACACCGGTTCGTATGTTTGCAAGTGTTTGGGGATGGGCGCGAAGCCGGCCGTCCCAATCGCCTAACTCCTTCAGGGTTCGGTGCAACGCTGCCTCGTCGAAACGCGTCGGACCGCTGGGCGCGAGCGTCAGTACCACAGCTGACAGTCCCGACTCGCGAATCTCGGACAGATCGCGCTCGCTGAAAGAACCGTCCGGGTTGCTCGGGAAGATGCCACCCAGCGCATCGATGGCAAGCGTGTTCGCATACGGCGCCCATTGTTTCTGCCGATCGGGCACAAACCGGGCAGCGAGTGCCGTTCCGCCCGCGACCATGAACTCCCTGCGATTCATCCCCACCTCCGTTGGGCTCCCGTCTTCCGTAGAGACGGGTTGAGCGCTGGAAAACGGGTACCATGCGTCCCATGAAATCGATGATCGTCTTTGCGTGGACGGCAGCGCTGGTGTGCTGCTCGGCCGTTGGCGCGGACGCCGACTGGGCAGTGTACGGCGGCGAAGCGCAGGGAACGCGTTACTCAACGTTGACGCAGATCGATCGGAGCAACGTCACGAAACTACAGACAGCATGGACGCTGACGTTCGACGAAAACGGCGCGTCGCAGACACATCCGCTCGCCATCGACGGCATCGTCTACGCCTACACACCTTTGCTGAAAGTCATCGCAATCGACGGCGCCACTGGCAAGCAGCGCTGGCAATTCGACTCCGGCATCCCGGGATCGGGCCCACAGCGCGGGCTCACTTTCTGGCGCAAAGGCAACGAGCGTCGATTGTTCGCGTCCGTCATGAACTATCTGTACGCGCTCGATCCGGCCACCGGCAAAGCCATCGAAACTTTCGGCGACAAGGGCCGCATCGACCTGCGAACCGGATTGGGCCGGAATGCCGAGCGCGCATTCCTGTCGCTGACATCGCCAGGCGTCGTGTATCAAGACACGCTTATCGTCGGCTTCCGTACCGGCGAAACAGTGCCCGCCGTACCCGGCGACATTCGTGCATTCGACGTGCGCACCGGAAAGCTGCGCTGGACGTTCCATACCATCCCGCATCCGGGCGAATTTGGCTACGACACCTGGCCCAAGGATGCTTGGGAACGTTCGGGCGGCGCCAATGTCTGGAGCGGACTGGTGCTCGATGAAAAGCGGGGCATCGTTTATGGCGCGACCGGCTCGGCCGTGAATGACTTCTACGGCGGCGACCGGCTCGGCGACAATTTGTTCGCTAACACTCTGCTGGCGCTGGACGCCGGTACCGGCAAACGCTTGTGGCATTTTCAGGGCGTGCATCACGATGTGCTTGATCGTGACTTCCCCGCGCCGCCGGTGCTGCTCACGGTACGTCACAAAGGGAAGAAGGTCGACGCGCTGGCACAGCCGTCCAAACAGGGATTCCTGTTCGTGCTCGATCGTGTGACCGGTCAGCCATTGTTCCCAATCGAGGAGCATCCCTATCCGCAAACCGACGTGCCGGGCGAAGTCACATCTGCCACTCAGCCTCGCGCACTGGTACCCGAACCTTACGCGCGGCAGTTCCTCACCGAGGACATGCTGACCCAGCGCACGCCCGAAGCACACGAGTGGGCGGTAAAACAGTTCAAGCAGTTGGTGAGCAACGGTCCCTTCATGCCGTTCACCACGAACAAACAAACGATCGTGTTTCCTGGTTACGACGGTGGCGCGGAATGGGGAGGCATCGCCGCCGATCCGAAACGCGGCGTGGTCTTCATCAACGCCAACGACATCGCGTGGACCGGCGGGCTCATCGAAAGCAGCGCGCTGAACGGCGCTGGCGCGGTCGTCTACAGAGATCAATGCTCCGTTTGCCACGGCGTGGATCGAAGCGGCTCGCCGCCGGCGTTCCCGTCGCTCGTTGATGTCGACAAACGTTTGACGAGGGAGCAGATCATCGAAGTCCTTCGTCAAGGGCGCGGACGCATGCCGGCGTTTCCGGGGATCGGTCAGGGCGAGCTGAGTGCGCTGCTGTCCTTTTTGCAAACAGGCAAGCAGGACGATCGCGAGCCGGCTTCGCAGTCCGATTCTTCCAGCCCGCGCTATGTGTTCACGGGTTACAAAAGATTTCTGGATCCTGAAGGCTATCCGGCCGTGGCACCCCCGTGGGGCACGCTGAATGCCATCGATCTCAACACCGGCAAGTATCTGTGGAAGATTCCGCTCGGTTACTACCCCGATCTCGCCGCCAAAGGACAAGCAAATACCGGCTCGGAAAATTACGGCGGCCCGTTGGTGACTGCGAATGGTTTGCTGTTCATCGCTGCCACGCTCCACGACAAGAAAATGCGAGCATTCGACGCTGCAACCGGCGCGCTGTTATGGGAGCACACGTTGCCGTTTGCTGGCGTCGCTACTCCGATCACGTACATGGCCGGCGGCAAGCAGTACATCGTTATTGCAACCACCAATGCTCGCGGCCTCAAGCCGGGCTCGGGTGCGGCGTATGTCGGGATCAGCCTGCCTTAGCATCCGTGACATCGTCGCTTGCCTTGTGAGCAAGCGCACGTCACTCTTGCGGGATGGCATCAGGACTCGCAGCACTACTCGACGACGTCGCGGCAATCGCCAAACTGGCAGCCGCATCCCTTGACGATGTAACCGCGGCGGCCGGCAAAGCCGGCTCGAAAGCGGTGGGCGTCGTGGTGGACGACGCAGCCGTCACGCCCGGCTACGCGATGGGCTTCACGCCGGAGCGCGAGCTGCCGATCGTGTGGAAGATCGCGCTCGGCTCGTTACGAAACAAATTCCTGTTCCTGTTACCCGGTGCGCTGCTGCTGAGCGCGTTTGCACCGTGGGCGGTGACGCCGATTCTGATGCTCGGCGGCGCTTATCTGTGCTTCGAAGCAGCCGAGAAGATCATCGAGGCAATCACACACACGGGCGACGACACTAGCGAGACGCTGGCGACGGCGGATCTCGCGCTCAGCTCGGCACAAATGGAAGCTCAAAAAGTCGCGGGCGCCATTCGCACCGATCTGATCCTGTCCGGCGAGATCATGGCGATTGCGCTCGCGACCGTCGCCGACCGTCCGTTCGCGATTCAGGCCGGCGCGTTGGTTGTCGTGAGCTTCTTGATCACCTTCGGTGTGTATGGCGTCGTCGGCTTGATCGTGAAGATGGACGACATCGGCGTGCACCTGGCGCAACGGTCATCGGCACTGGCCAAATCGTTCGGACGCGGCTTGGTCAAAGCGATGCCCTATCTGATGAGCACATTGAGTGTCGTCGGCACCGCCGCTATGTTGTGGGTCGGCGGCGGCATCATCGTGCACGGGCTGGAACACTTCGGCCTGGACACCGTGCCTCATTTCATCGAGCACGTTGCTGACATTGCCCGCCAGGCTCCGGCGATCGGTGCGATCACCGGATGGCTGACGTTTGCAGCGTGTGCCGCTGCGGTCGGATTCGTCATCGGCGGCGCGGTCGTCGCCGTTGTACACCTCGTCGCGAAGGGCAAGCACTGATCGTTACAGCGATCAGTGCTGCCTCATCCTGCTAGAGAACCTCGATCTGGTCCACGTTGCCCAGGTCCTGTCCGTTCGATTCGAAACGAATCACGTTGCCGGTGCCGTTGTCGAGCGTGACGGTCACGTTGAGCGTCACCCAGGTGGTCCAAGCTCCGGTCGGTGTAAACGTGATGTCCTGCCCGACGCCGTTCACTAACAATCGACCGGTTCGATTCGCGGTGGCGCCGAGCGCATAACGAATGCGCAGCGTCTTCGCGCCGCCGCCACGACCGTCGACGTTACTGTTCTGGGAAAAGCCACCGGTCGCCGACGCGTTCACGTAGCCGCTGCCGATGTAACCTGCGTTGGTGCTTTCCAACACCGTCCCCCCACCGACTGTGCCGGACTCCGTCTGATACACATTGGTGGTTGGGTTCTCATTGCCGCCGCCGACGATCACGATGTTTGGTGTTGGAGGTGTGCTCATGCCGGCACCGATGAAGAAGCCAGGATGCGGTGGCTGGTTGTACGCGACGTTTTGCCATGCAAGCGCGACTCGATACTGCGGATCGTGCAGCAGCGTGTAGATACGATTGGTCGCGACATTGGTCGTCGTGTAGATGCGCAGTGCCGAGTTATTCGTCGTGCGCCAGATAACTTCCTCGCGCCAGTCGCCGAAGATGTCTCCGCTCAAGGCGGGCGTCGATTTGGTGCCGTTGCTGGATGTCACATCCGCGCCGGTGAGCAGACGAGTGTCGCTGCCCGTGCCGTACTTATCGACGTGATTGCTGTCGAGCAGCTCGCGCACTGTATCGGCATCCCACCAGAGAAGGAAATTAGCCGACGACGGTGTGCGTCCGATCGATGCACCCGAAGCGTTGAACAGATTCGTCATGCCCGGCCCGGCGCCCCAGTACTCGGCACCTGCGTTGCCGGACCAGATGTCTCCTGCCACACCGCGACCCGGCCCTTCGGCGCCCGACGTGTTGGCGATGGTGAAGATGCGAGTACCGGTACGCGCGTCGTGCAGGTCGGCACCTGGAACATTGTTCGCCTCGTGGATGGTGAAAACTTCGAGCCCGGCGCGCGAGGGAACGAAGTCACTCACGTGGAGCGCGTCGCCGTGCCCGAGTGCAGTGGTGTAGATCCCCGCACCGTTATCGTCGATGGTCGCCGAGCCGAAGATGACTTCTTGTCGGCCGTCGGCATCGACATCGGCGATCGACAACTGGTGATTGCCCTGGCCGCGGTACTGGCTGCCGGCAGAGTTGGAATCGAATACCCAACGTTGTGTGAGCGCTCCATTGCGATAGTCCAACGCTGCGATGACGGCACGCGTGTAGTAGCCGCGTGAGAAGATCAGGCTCGGTCGCTGACCGTCGAGGTAAGCGATGCCGGCGAGGAAACGATCGACGCGATTGCCGTACGTGTCGCCCCAGTCGCCGACGTTGCCTCGTGCCGGGACGTAGTTTGTCGTCGCGAGGATCGCACCAGTCTGGCCGTTGAAGACGGTCAGGAACTCCGGTCCGCTCAGGATGTAACCGCTCGAATTGCGATAGTCGGCATTCGCGTCGCCGATGACTTGGTTGGTGCCGCTGCGTGTGGCGTCCGCAGTCTTGCAGGCGACTTCGGCTCGCCCGTCGCCATCCAGGTCATAGACCATGAACTGCGTGTAGTGCGCGCCGGCGCGGATGTTACGTCCGAGATCGATGCGCCATAGACGCTGACCGTTCAGCTCGTAGGCGTCGAGATAAACATTGCCCGTATAACCGGATTGCGAGTTGTCCTTCGCATTGGTCGGATCCCACTTGAGGACGTACTCGTATTCACCGTCGCCGTCGAGATCGCCGACGCTCAAATCGTTGGCCGTGTATGTGTAGGCTTCACCTGCGGGTGTCGTGCCGCCGGCAGGAATTTGCAGCGGAATCTGCAGGTACTGCTGCGTCGGCGCGTTCGCCGCCAACGTGAACGATGCACTGTCCTGTTGTTCCACTCCGCCGACGACGGCTCGCACGAAATATCTATTGGATTGCGTGGCCGGTGCGGATGTATCGACGAAATTTGTCGAGCCCGTCAGCGGCGTGCCGTTCAGCAACGCCGGCGTACCGCCGTTGGTCGAACGATAGAGATTGAACGCGACGGCCGACGGATCGTTGCCAAAGAGTCGCCAGCCAACGTACACCTGAGAACTGCTGGTTCGCACAGCGACCACGCCGCGCGACAGTCTTTCCATCTGGTACTGAGCATGAGCGCTGAGCGAAACACCAAGCAGCGTGAGCGACGCCAGCAGCACGCGCATCGATTTCGATGAAATCATGGGACCCTCCGTGGCCTTGGTTTAGTTCAGGCAAAGGGGGTGCCCACACGCACGTAAATTCGTGCACGCGCGCGTACGAAAGATGGACTCCCCCTGAGTCACTCACGGGCATAGTGAGCTAATCGATCATTTACGGTCAACGACAATAAACGGCGATCATCCGCGCGATTGGTTATATGACATGCACGCTACGATGCAATCTCACGTGCAGATGTTTTGTCGGGCATGACGCCCACACGCCACCGTGCTTGACGCGGAAGGAGCAGGAGCAAGCTCGCGCCGGAATCTCGGTGGGCTCGGGCTGCCAATCGAGGTTGAAAGTAAGGTTGCCGCAGTGACGGCTTCCGCGAATCAGCATGGTGTTGTTCCTAAGGTCGAAATTGCTGCAATTCTCGATCGCCTTTGGGAGTGACACGAACGACGCGGGAATCCTTTTCGAACTTCAGCCAACCCAGCTCCCGGAAGCGAGACATGAGCGCAGCGCCGAGCGCGCCGGCGAGATGAAATCTGCGTTCGCTCCAATCCATGCAAGGCCGGCAAAATGTGCGGCGTTGGCGAGCTATGTCATGCGTGTTTATTCCCATGCGCGCGAACCATGCTTCGCCGGTCTGCGTAAGTTTCAGGCCGTCCTCGGACGTTTCCAGCGCGCGCTGTCGTGTGAGTGCCTCGTAGATTTTTACGCCGACTTCGCCAGCCAGATGGTCGTAACAGATTCTCGCTTTGCGCAGCGCCGGTTCGCGAGGGCTGGAAAGGATTCGTATCGCGCCGGTGCGAAAGGCAACGCCCATCAAAGATTCGAGCAAGCCGGCGACATCTTCGTTGGCCAATCGAAAGTATCGATGCCGGCCTTGTTGTTCGACAGTCACCAGTGCGGCGTCGAGCAGCTTCGATAAGTGAGCACTCATTGTTTGCTTGGTGACGCCCGCCGTCGTTGCCAACTCGGTTGCAGTGAGCGCGCGGTCTGTCATCAGCGCGGTAAGCGCATCGGCGCGTGCGGGATCGCCGAGCAAAGAAGCAATGCGAGCGATATGCGGTCCGTCTTTCATGGTTCGACGCTAAGCGAACCATCGCCGGAGCGCAATCCCTAGAATCGCCTCATGATCGCTGTGATATTCGAGGTCGAGCCGGCCGACGGCCAAGGACAGGCCTATCTCGATGCTGCCGTCGAATTGCGCGAGTTGCTGCACGATGCGCCTGGATTTATTTCCATCGAGCGCTTCGAGAGTTTGACTCAGCCTGGAAAGCTGCTGTCGCTGTCGTTCTGGCAGGACGAAGCATCTGTGAAGCGGTGGCGCACTCTGGATGCGCATCGCGCCGTTCAGTCGGCGGGCCGCGAACGCATCTTCACGAATTATCGGCTGCGCGTCGCGACGGTCTTGCGCGATTACGGCATGACGCGTCGAGAACAAGCTCCGAGGGATTCACGCGTTGCCCATGAGAAGAGTCGGCATGCTTAAGCACGCATTGGTCGCAGTCGTAATTTTCATGACCTCAGTCTGTACGACACAAGCGGCGGGGAAGGCGGAATCGTTTCGAATCCCTTCGGGCAATGGTTCGTTGCAGCTGTTCCTGCGTCACGTCCCAGCAAAGACTTCCAATCGACAACCACCGGTGCTGATCGTGCACGGGGCGACCTTCCCCTCCGGAAATGCCGCAGCGTGGAAGATCCAGGGAACATCGTGGATGGACGACCTGGCCGAACACGGCTACGACGTCTATGCCCTGGACTTCCTCGGTTACGGCGAGTCCGACGACTATCCGGAGATGACGTCAGACGATCCGAACGGCCCGGTGCTCGGCGATGTATCGAGCATGGTGAGCCAGATCGATCGTGCCGTGGCGGCGATCTTCGAACGACAATCCCCTTCCTCAATCCACCTGATTGCTCACTCAGCCGGCACTCTCGCCGCTGCGCGTTACACGGAGCTGCACGCGAATCGCATCGATCGGTTGGTGCTCTTTGGGCCGCCGGCCGCTCCGACGAGCCGATCACCCGGTGACGTGCGCCAGGTTCGTTATTTCGACGTGACCGCCGACAATCAGCTCGACGCGTTCGAGCCGCGAGTCCGCCAGACAGGCAAGCTCGACCTGGAAATGTTTTCGGCCTGGGCTGCTGCTTACTTGGCCACAGACGTAAAGAACGCTACGCGCCGGCCGCCCAGCGTGCGGGTACCCGCAGGCATGAGGGTTGCGTTGGATCAGTTGGATCAGTTGGAACATTTGGGAAAACTTCCCTACGCCCCCACTCACATCACGACACCGACGCTAATCATTCAAGGCGAGTGGGACGCCGTAACGCCGCCCTCGGATAGCCTGCGTCTCTTCGAGCAATTCGCCTCGCCGCTGAAGCGATTCATCGTTGTGGGCCAGGGAGGACATCGCCTGCACCTGGAACAAAACCGCTCGCAACTCTTTCAGGAAGTCCGCGCGTTCCTGCAAGGCCCTTAGGCGCTAGCATCACCTCGCTCTACCCTCCTTCCACGCCTTCAGCAACTGATCATAAGCAACGGTTTCACCCTTCGGCTTTTCGTTCGCGAGCGTCGCCCACGGAGCGGCGTTGTTCGACAGCCAGGTTTGCGGATCCTTCGGCGGATTCAACTTCGGCGGGCAGTTCTTCATGCCGGCGCGTTCGAGGCGACCGAGGATGCGATCCATTTGATCGGCGAGGTTGTCCATCGCGGCTTGCGGCGTGCGTTCGCCAGTGACTGCAGTAGCGACGTTTTGCCACCACAGTTGCGCGAGCTTGGGGTAGTCGGGAACGTTGTTACCCGTCGGTGTCCACGCAATGCGCGCGGGGCTGCGATAGAACTCGATCAGGCCGCCGTACTTCGCTGCATTCTTCGTGAAGTACTCGTGGCGAACATCGCTGTCGCGAATGAACGTGAGACCCTGGATGGATTTCTTGAGCGACACGGTTTTCGAAGTAACGAACTGAGCATACAACCAAGCCGCCGCGAGACGGTTTGGATCGTGACCACGGAAGAATGTCCACGAACCGACATCCTGGTAACCGTTCTGCATGCCTTCTTTCCAGTACGGTCCGTGCGGCGAAGGAGCCATGCGCCACTTCGGCGTACCGTCGGCATTCACTACCGGCAGCTTGGGCTCTGTCATGTTCGCAGTGAATGCCGTGTACCAAAAGATTTGCTGAGCGATTTCACCCTGGGCCGGTACGGGGCCGGACTCCGAGAATGTCATGCCCATCGCTTGCTTCGGAGCGTACTTCTTCATCCAATCGATGTACTTGGTGAGCGCATACACAGCTGCCGGTGAGTTCGCAGCACCGCCGCGAGCGACGGACGCTCCTACCGGCGTGCACTTATCGGCAGCGACGCGAATGCCCCACTCGTCCACGGGCATGCCGTTCGGAATGCCTTTATCGGCAGCGCCGGCCATCGACAACCACGCGTCGGTGAAGCGCCACCCCAGCGATGGATCTTTCTTGCCGTAGTCCATGTGGCCGTACACGCGCTTGCCGTCGATCTGCTTCACGTCGTTGGTGAAGAACTCGGCGATGTCTTCGTACGCGCTCCAGTTCACTGGCACGCCGAGCTCGTAGCCGTATTTCTTCTTGAACTGCTCCTGCAGGTCCTTGCGCGCAAACCAGTCGGCCCGGAACCAGTAAACATTGGCGAACTGCTGATCGGGCAGCTGATACAGCTTGCCGTCTGGCGCAGTCGTGAACTTCCGGCCGATGAAGTCGTTGAGATCGAGCCCCGGATTGGTGAATGCCTTGCCGTCGGTCGCGATGTAGTCCGACAGCGGCAGGATCGCGCCGTAGCGATAGTGCGTGCCGATCAAATCGGAGTCCGTCACCCAGCCGTCGTAGATGGAGCGACCGGACTGCATCGAGGTCTGCAGCTTCTCGACCACGTCGCCTTCCTGGATCAGGTCGTGCTTCACTTTGATGCCGGTGATTTCCGCGAAGGCACTCGACAGCGTCTTCATTTCATATTCGTGAGTCGTGATCGTCTCGGACACGACGCTGATTTCCTTGACACCCTTGGCCTTCAATTGATTCGCGGCCGCGATGAACCACTTGAGCTCCGCGAGCTGCTGATCTTTGCTCAGCGTCGAGGGTTGGAAGTGCTCGATCCATTTCTTGGCCTCTGCTTCGTCGGCGACCGTAGTTCCCACGAAACACCAGGCGACGGCCGCGGCCGCGACCCTAAGTGCATACTTGTTCATCGTTCCTCCTATCCCCACCGCATCGTGCTCACCAGCCCGGCCGCACCGATAGCGACGCCCCACCATTGAGTAAGATCGGTGAGACCCGTCCAGGCCAGATTGATATACGCCGCCAGCAACAACCCGATGAATAGACGATCGCCGCGAGTGGTCACCAGCGGCAGCAGACCTTTGCGCGCGACCGTCGGCGACCGCAGCTCCCAGATCGTCATCGCAACCAGCATCAGGGCGATGCAGACAAAAAAGATCGCCACCGGCCGGGTCCACGCCATCCACGTCCACAGGTCCATCAGACCCTCCCCATCGCGAAACCTTTCGCAATGTAGTGACGAACGAAATAAATGACGAGCGCGCCCGGTACGATGGTCAACACACCGGCCGCAGCCAGACTACCCCAATCCATGCCCGCGGCGGATACGGTTCGCGTCATCGTTGCCGCAATCGGCTTCGCATCCACCGACGTCAACGTGCGTGCCAGCAGCAACTCGACCCACGAGAACATGAAACAGAAGAACGCCGTCACGCCGATGCCGGCCTTGATCAGCGGCAAGAAGATCCTCAGGAAGAAACGAGGGAAGGAATAGCCGTCGATGTAGGCGGTTTCGTCGATCTCGCGCGGCACGCCGGAAATGAAGCCTTCGAGAATCCACACAGCCAGAGGCACGTTGAAGACCATGTGGGCCAATGCCACGGCAAGGTGCGTGTCGATCAGACCAATCGCTGTATAGAGCTGGAAAAACGGCAGCAGGAACACCGCTGGCGGCGTCATTCGATTGGTGAGCAACCAGAAGAACAGGTGCTTGTCGCCGAGGAACGAGTATCGCGAGAACGCGTAAGCGGCGGGCAACGCGATCGTCACCGAGAGCACCGTGTTCATGACCACGTAGGTAATCGAGTTGATGTAACCGTCGTACCAGGACGGGTCGGTCAGAATCGTCCAATAGTTCGCGAGCGACAACGACTCCGGAAACCAAGCGAAAGATCCGGTGATGGCCTCGTTGCTGCGCAGGCTCATGTGCACCATCCAATAGATGGGCGCGAACGTGAACAGCAGGTAGAGCAACAGGAACGCCAGGCGGCCTGGAAACGAACGCGCGCTCATTTGGACCTACCGGGCTGCTGGTTCGTTCCTACCTCTTGGATGAAGTTGTAGAACACGAAGCACAGCAAAAGAATGATGAGGAAGTACACGAGCGAGAACGCCGCCGCCGGCCCGAGGTCGAACTGACCCACGGCCTTCTGGGTCAGGTATTGCGACAGGAATGTCGTCGAGGTGCCCGGGCCACCGCCGGTCAGGACGAAGGGCTCGGTGTAGATCATGAAGCTATCCATCAATCGCAGCAGCACCGCGATCATCAAAACACCGCGCAACTTCGGGAGCTGTACAAAGCGAAACACTGCCCACCGGGAAGCACCGTCGATGCGAGCCGCTTGATAGTACGGCTCGGGAATAGCTCGCAAGCCTGCGTAAGAAAGCAGCGCGACCAGCGGCGTCCAATGCCACACGTCCATGATCAGTACCGTCAGCCATGCATCTCCAGGATCTTGTGCATAGTTGTAATCGAAACCGAACTGCGAGAGCACATAGCCGAGTAAACCAATGTCGGTACGCGCGAAGATCTGCCAGATCGTGCCGACGACATTCCACGGCACCAGCAAAGGCATTGCCAGCAGCACCAACACCAGCGAGGAACGCCAACCTGTGGTCGGCATCGAGAGCGCAAGGCCGATGCCGAGCGGAATCTGAATCGCGAGGACCGCGGCGCTGAATATGAGCTGCCGGACCAGTGCACTGTGCAGCTCGGGGTCGCGCAGCACTTCCTTGTACCACTCCCAACCGACGAACACGCTCTGCGACGGGCCCAGAATGTCCTGCACCGAATAGTTCACGACCGTCATCAACGGAATCAGCGCCGAGAACGCAACGCTCACCAACACCGGCAACACGAACCACCACGCACGCTGATTGACCGGCTTGGCGCTCATGCGACTCTCCGATCGTCCGCGTAGATCGCGCACTTGTCTGGTGGGAGATAGGCGAAGGCCGCGCCTGTGACCAAAGACTCTCGTGTGTTTCTGACTTTGCTCCACGCCGTGCGCTTGCCGATCTGGAGCTGCACCATCAACCGCGTGCCCTGATCTTGGACCGCAGTGACCATCGCCGGCACACGATTCGGTCCGGGCGATGAATGCACTTGTAGATATTCGGGACGAATGCCGACCGTGAGCGGCGCATTCCGATCCGGCTGCCGAGTGCTCGACGTGCTGATCGGCACACCTTCGACGCGCACGCTGTCGGCCCATTCACCGTCGAGAAAATTCATCCCGGGGCTGCCGATGAAATGGCCGACGAAGCGATGCGCCGGCGCCTCGAACAAATCCTGTGGTGTCCCGACCTGCACGACTTCGCCGTGAGTCATAACGACGACCTGATCGGCGAATGTGAGCGCCTCGGTCTGATCGTGCGTGACATAGATGAGCGACAGATTGAGCTGCTGATGCAGCTGTTTGAGCTTGCGTCGCAGGAGCCACTTTACATGCGGATCGATGACCGTGAGTGGTTCGTCGAACAGCACGGCAGCGACATCCGGCCGCACCAGCCCGCGACCCAGCGAGATCTTCTGCTTCACATCCGCCGACAACCCTTTCGCTCGCACGCGCAGATCGTTCTGCAATTCGAGGATCTCCGAAATCTCGTACACACGCCTGTGCACATCGCCTTCGTTCCATTTGCGATTGCGCAGCGGGAACGCGAGATTGTCGAACACCGTCATGGTGTCGTAGATGACCGGGAACTGAAATACCTGCGCAATGTTCCGCTGCTGTGGTTCGAGCGACGTGACCTCGCGTCCGTCGAACAGAATCTTGCCGTGTGTCGGCGTGATCAGCCCGGAAATGATATTGAGCAATGTCGTCTTGCCGCAGCCGGACGGACCGAGCAGCGCGTAGGCGCCGCCGTCCGACCACGATAGCGTCATCTTTTTCAATGCCCACGCGACTTCGCCCCCTTGGTTTTGACCGTAGGCGTGAGCGACATCAATGAGCTCGATGCGTGCCATGTCGTTTACTGAGGCGCGAAGATGAGATGTCCGTCGGTGTCGAAGCAGTAGATGCGACTGGGATCGACGTGCAACGTCAGCCGCTCGCCGATCGTCAGCTCGTGCACACCCGGCAGTTGCGCGACCAGCGACAAGCCATCGTGTGAAACGTGTACGTACGTTTCGGAGCCGCTGATCTCCGCAAGATCGATGCGACCGCTAATCGCGGCGGCACCCGCTTCCGGATTGATCGTGAATTGATGTGCCCGGATGCCGAGAATTACCTCGGGCGAACGATTGCGAAGTGCCGCCAATGCTGGAGCTGCAAGCGGAAAGCGCAGATCGTTGCGAACGATGGCCACGCCGGCATTCAAATCGACCTGCGCGCGGATCTCGTTCAGCGGCGGATCGCTGAATGCCCGCGCCGCTGCAAGCGTTGCCGGGCGCCGAAAAATCTCCAACGTCTTGCCTTGCTGAACCAAGCGACCTGCATCGAGCACCAGCGTTTCGTCGCCCAGCTGCAGGGCTTCTTGTGGTTCGGTCGTCGCGTAGACAACTGTCGTGCGACTGCGTGCAAACAGATTTCGCAGCTCGTTGCGCAAGTCCTCGCGCAACTTGTAATCGAGATTCACGAGCGGCTCGTCGAGCAGGACCAGCTCCGCATCTTTGGCCAGCGCTCGCGCCAATGCAGTTCGCTGTTGCTGACCGCCCGAGAGCTCGGCCGGACGACGATCCAGAAACGGCGTCAGGCGCAACGTCTCGGCAATCGTTTGTACTCGTTGGCGGATGGCGGCTTCGGGTTGGCGTGCGAGCCGCAACGGCGAGGCGATGTTCTCGAACACGGTGAGCGACGGATAGTTGATGAACTGCTGGTACACCATCGCCAGCTTGCGCTTTTGCACCGGTACGCCGGTTACATCTTTATTGTCGACCAGCACACGGCCGCTGCTGGGCCGTTCGAGCCCCGCCATCAAGCGCATCAGCGTAGTCTTGCCGGCGGTCGTCGCGCCTAGCAGCACGTTGATGCCGGGCTGCAGAGACACGTTCATCGGATACAGCCATGTCGCCGACCCGACGCCAAAGCTCACATCGACTAACTGCAACGTCTGCCCTTCTAATTCGGACCGTCGCGCCCCCGGCGGCCGATACTATAGAAGAGGCGAGCCGGCGGCTATCGAGGCTCTAGTTTGTCCTGCGTGCGGGTCTGGAAGTCGCTGGCGTCGTGGCGTTCGAGCAGCTGGCTGGCCGGATCGCCGCTCGTGCGGTTCACCATGCGACCGCGAACCACGGCCGGCCGCGCCAGCAGCGTATCGGCCCAGCGCAAAACGTTTTTGTATTCGTGAACGGACAGGAATTCGGCGGCGCTGTAGAGCCAGCCTTTCACGAGGCCGCCGTACCAGGGGAACACCGCGATATCGGCGATGGTGTACTCATCACCCGCGAGATAGGCGGATTGCGCGAGCCGCCGATCGAGCACGTCGAGCTGGCGCTTGGTTTCCATCGCGAAGCGGTCGATCGCGTATTCGAATTTCTCGGGCGCATATGCATAGAAGTGGCCGAAGCCGCCGCCGAGATAGGGCGCGCTGCCGACCTGCCAGAACAGCCACGAGAAACACTCGGCGCGCAGATGAGGTTGCGTCGGCAGGAACGCTCCGAATTTTTCGGCAAGGTAAGTCAGGATCGCGCCGGACTCGAACACGCGAGTCGGCTGCGGACCCGAGCGATCCAACAGCGCCGGAATTTTCGAGTTGGGATTCACTTCGACGAAGCCGCTGCCGAACTGAGCGCCGTCCTTGATGCGAATCAACCAGGCATCGTACTCGGCGCCGGCATGGCCGAGCGCCAGCAACTCTTCGAGCAGGATCGTGACCTTCTGACCGTTCGGCGTGCCCTGCGAATAAAGCTGCAAGGGATGCCGCCCGACTGGCAACGCCTTCTCGTGCGTGGCGCCGGCAATCGGCCGATTGATGCTTTCGAACTCACCGCCGTTCGGCTTGATCCAGGTCCAGACTTTCGGCGGCGTATAAGCAGGCATGACCGACCTCGACTCGACATCTTCCGGCGCTCTGCCGTGATGTTCCACCAGCAGTCGCGCAGCGTGCTTACCCAATTTCTCGTCGGGCAGCAGACCTTCCAGCACAGCTTTCCTGTGTGGCAGATCCCACAGTGCCATCACCGCACTGAGTGCGTTATGACGGATGTCTATATCTTCATTCGGATCGGCAACCACGGTGACGATCAGTTCTTTCAGTATCGTGTTGTCGTTAATGAAATTACTGGACGCCATGACCGCATAGTTCTTGACGTCATAATCCTGGTCGGTCGCGATCGTGGTCGCCAGCAAGGCACCGAACGATTCCTGCTGGTCCTCGGGAATGTTGGCGATTTCCAGGATCTTCAGCGCCTGGACGCGTGCCAGATCGTACTCGTCCGCGTCGGCCACGACCCAGCGGACCAATTGCCACTTCTCGGGAACATCCTCGAACTCGATATCCCGCAGCAGCTCGCACTTGCCGTCGTCGTCGAGATTCTTGTAGTCGTCGATGATGCTCATGGTCTCGATTATGCGCGCGGCGGCGGGCGGGTGTTAATCTACGAATCATGAAGAAGATGACAGTCGCCTTGTCCGCCATTCTGATCGGCGCCGCCGTGTGCAGCGCTGCCCGGTCGGAATCCGTCGATCCAAAACGCTTGTCGGAAATCGTACGCATCCTTGCTTCGGATGAGTTCGAGGGTCGCGCCCCGGGGACGCCGGGCGAGACCAAGACTGTCAATTATCTTGTAGAAACATTTCGCAGCCTCGGGCTGGAGCCTGGCGGCGAGCGCGGCGGCTGGAAGCAAGAGGTGCCGCTGCTGCGAACACAGCTCGAAACGCCACGCACGCTGCAAGTGACGGTTAAAGGCAAGCCGCGAGCGCTGGTGCAAGCGAAGGATATTTATCTCAGCACCGTGCAAGATTCGCAGAGCGCGGCGGTCGACAACGCTCCGTTGGTGTTCGTCGGCTACGGCGTCACTGCGCCGGAGCGTCACTGGAACGATTACAAAGGTGTCGATCTTCGCGGCAAAGTGGCTGTGTATCTGATCAACGATCCGGACTTTTCTGCGCAGGCCGATGAAGCTGTCGCCGGTAAATTCGGCGGCCGCCGCATGACGTATTACGGACGGTGGACTTACAAGTTCGAAGAGGCTGCGAGGCACGGCGCCGTCGCAGCTCTGATCGTTCACGATACGGACGGCGCTGGTTATGGCTGGTCGACGGTAATCGCGCCGGGCGGCGAGAACTATGCGCTCGTCCATGCGGATGCTTCCACAGCTCCACCCAAAGTGAAATTACAAGGCTGGATCGAAGGCGAGACCGCGGCGGAATTGTTTCGTAGCGCCGATCTCGATCTGGCAGACCTGCGCCGCCAGGCGCGACGCGCTGACTTCCAGCCGGTGCAGTTGAAGAATGTAACGTTCACGGCGAACGTGCCGGTGAAGACGGTGAAATCGGTCAGTCACAATGTGCTGGCGAAGATCACCGGCAGCGAACATCCCGACGAGACCATCATGATGGCGGGACATTGGGACGCGTATGGTCTCGGTGCACCCGATGCGCAGGGACGGAAAGTTCGCCCCGGAGCGAATGACGATGCGCTTGGCATCGCAGGCGTGCTCGAACTGGCGCGAGTCTTCAAGGCAGCGCCGCGACCGAAACGGACGCTGGTCTTCGCAGCGTGGACGGCTGAAGAACGCAACCTCCTCGGTTCGCAGGCCTATGCAACGCGTCCGTTATATCCGCTCGCGAAAACCGTCGCCAATCTCACATTGGATGTGCTGCAGACAGCCGGCCTGGCGCGCGATGTGTTACTCGTCGGCGCAGGTCAGAGCAACTTGGAAGATGACTTGGCTCGGGTAGCAGCAACCCAGGATCGAACCATCACGCCGGAAACGTTGCCGGAACGCGGATTGTTTTATCGCGCCGATCACTTCTCGCTCGCACGCCAGGGCGTGCCGGTGCTCTTGCTCATGGCATTGAGCGGTGCGCCCGACATGCGTGAGGGCGGTCGCGCGGTCGGCGAGAAATGGTTGGCCGATTACATGCGTTGTTATCACCAAACCTGCGACGCATGGGACGCTAACTGGGACCTGCGTGGAGCCGCCCAAGATGTCGAGCTGTTCCACACCATCGCCACCGAACTGGCCAATTCACGCCGCTGGCCTCAGTGGCGAGCGGAGTCCGAATTCCGCGCCATCCGCGAACGCTCAGCAAACGAACGCTGAGCGTGCCGCTTAGCCGACAGCTCGCGCTGTGCCCTGTGCTCTTCGCTTTGCCACGGCATCCGCGAGCTGTTCGATGATCTGCACCGACGTGTTCCAGTCGACGCAACCGTCCGTGATGCTCTGACCGTATTCGAGCGCCTTGCCCGGCACCAGATCCTGGCGGCCGGCCTTGAGGTGACTCTCTACCATCACGCCGCTGATTCGGTGCTCGCCCGTTTCGATTCGTGCGGCAATATCGGCAACGACGCCGGGCTGATTCTCCGGACGTTTGCTGCTGTTGCCGTGGCTCACATCGATCATCAACCGCGCCGGGAGTTTGGCTGCGCTCAACTGGCGACACACCGAGTCGACGCTCGCAGCGTCGTAGTTGGGTGTGCTGCCGCCACGAAGAATCACGTGGCAATCGCTGTTGCCCGCGGTCGTGGCAATCGCGCTGTGACCTTGTTTGGTCACTGCCAGAAAATGATGCGAATGAGCGGCGGCCTGCACGGCGTCGATCGCAATCTTCACGTTGCCGTCGGTGCCGTTCTTGAACCCGACCGGACACGACAATCCCGATGTCATCTCGCGATGAACCTGGCTCTCCGTGGTACGCGCGCCGATGGCGCCCCAGGCGACCAGATCGGCAATGTATTGAGGCGTGATGATGTCCAGATATTCGCAACCCGCGGGCAAGCCCAGATCGTTGATGTCTCTTAGCAGCTGACGCGCAATGCGCAGGCCGCGATTGATATTGAAGCTGCCGTCCAGATCGGGATCGTTGATCAGCCCTTTCCAACCCACCGTCGTGCGCGGTTTCTCAAAATACACACGCATGATGATTTCGAGCTCGCCCTTGAAACGTTCGCGCTGCTCGTGCAGCCGCCGCGCGTAATCCATCGCAGCGAGAGGATCGTGAATCGAACATGGCCCGATGACGACAGCCAACCGGTCGTCGCGACCGTGCAGGATGTCCTGCAGTGCTTTACGAGTTTTGGCGACCGTCGCCGCTGCGACCTCCGTGCAGGGCTGCTCGCTCATGACTTGATAAGGTGTGACCAGCTCCCGGATTTCACGGATGCGTAAGTCGTCGGTGCGGGCGTGCATTGCGGTGGCTCCTGTGGGCCAGAATCCGGCGGTCAAAAAAAAACCGCCAGTCTTTGCTGGCGGTTTTTTCGGTGGACTCGTTGTCGGGTTAGTCAAATCGAGTGCAATCCTTCCGCCAGTGGCTTTGGAGTTCCAAAGTAAAAGTAAAACCAATAGCGGGCGGACGGGAAGTTCATGGAGCGTTTGATAGCACAGGCCAGCGGAGTTAAGCAACCACTGTCGGTAATGACGTCAATCGATACCGTGAATCTTCATGGCCACCAGCTTGTCGATCGTCAGGTTTTTGACACCCCGGCCCTGCAGCTCGCCGATGTACTCCGGCGTAACCCCATGAATGCGCATCGTGACCAGTTGCTCGGGGTCCGGATGCTGAAAGCCCAGCTTCTGCACGCCGTCGATGAAGTCCGGCGTCACTCCATGAATGCGGAACTCCACCAATTGTTCGAGCGGCACGCGGTCGTAGCCCTGTCGCTTCAGGGCGTCGATCCATTCCGGCGTGGCGCCGTGAATCCGCATCGCGATGAGATCCTTGCTATCGGGCGTGTATCCAGCGGCGCGAACGCGTTTGACCATCTCAGGTGTCACGCCATGAATACGGAAGGCGATCAACTCATCGCTGTCGCGCTCATTCAGGCCGGCCGCTTGCAAGTCGTCGATGAACTTGCGGGAGAGGCCGTGGATACGGAACGCCAGTAACTTGTCCGTATCCAGGTTTTGCAGGTTCGCGCTCTTCATGTCGCGCGCGAACGCCAGGCTGACATCGTGAATCGCAAAATGAACCTGCTCGCCGTCGACGCCGTCGAACCCCAGCGCCTTCATTTCCTGCGGATATTTAGTATCGGGAATGAACTTGAACGAGCCGGCGCCCGAGCCGTTACTCAGCGTGCCTTCAAACTCGAACTTGCCCCCGTCCCGATTCAGCGTGAACTGCGTGTCCTGCGCCAGGTCTAGACCGGAGAACTCGCTCGTCGGCCAGTCGGTGATGTTAGTAAAGCCTTCGCGCGAGCTATGCAGAGAGAACTCCACCCTGCCCGGCGTTTCTGAAGGATTCATGGCCCACTGGCCATCGGCTATATTTTTCGCCCAAGCACCGGTCATCATTCCTACGGCTACGCCGATGGCGACGATCGTCCTGGCGGCCCACTGTCTGCGCATCTTGTTCTCCATCTCAAATGATGTCGATGTTCTTGAGCATCATCAGCTTCTCGACCGTGAGGTCCTGGAACCCCTGATCGAGTGCGCTCTTGATGACGTCCGGCGTGATCTTCATGGCCTTCGCCGTGATGAATTCATCCGCGGTGCGAATGTCCATGCCCGCACTCTGCATCTCACGAATGTATTGCGGTGTGATGCCGTGAATCTTCATCGCAATGGCTCGGTCGACGTCTACGTCAGCGACGATCTGGCGCATTTGCTCGACGTACTCCGGTGTCACATCGTGCACCTTCATCGCGATCAATTGATCGACGCCGGGATGCAGGCTCGTGGCGAGCATACGTTCGACGTAGGCGGGCGTGATTCCCTGTACTTTCATGGCGATCAGCTGATCGATGCTGACGTCGCGCAGGCCCGCGGCTTTGACGCCTTGTATATAAGATGAGCCTTTTTTATTCGACGCTTCAGATGAGGCTGGCGTTTGTTCTGCCGCACGCGGCGGCGTCGCTGATTGAGCCACCGCCGCCAGGCGAGGCGATGTGGCTGGTTGAGGCGACGCTGCCGAACGAGGCGCCTCCACCGGTTTCGGCGCGGCTGCCGGCTTCGGCGCCGGCGCTGCGCGCGGCGCAGGCGCTGGTTCTGATGCTAGCTGTGCGGCCAGTACCGCTCGCCGAGAGAGTGCTGGCGCCACCGGCACCGCTGCCTGCGCTGGAGATGCCGGCTGAGCCATAAGAACAGACATCGCGGCGGGTGCAGGCTCAGCCGGATCAGCGGGAACCGCGGCGGGCGCAGGTTCTGCAGCAACGATCTGCGACTCGGGCTCGATCACCGGCAACGCAGATTGCTCGTCTGACGTCGTCTGCGCCGCTGCCACAAACACCGATCCAGCAAACAACGCGACGACGACCGCCAGCGCGCACGCTCCAAGACCAGCAACTCGCGAGCGCGCAGACGTTCCCTGCATTCCCAACAACCGCAACACTCGCTCCGTGAGCGGGCCGCGATTCGCGGCCATCGACATCACCGGCGACGCACGCCACTCCTCCATCATCGTGAGAGCACGCGCGTAGCTCACCGGCTCCCCGCAAGCAGCGAGCGCCTCATGATCGCAACACACTTCGCGCTCGATCCGAATGCGACGGCTGACCCACCACACTGCCGGATGATAGAAAAGCAGCATCTCCGCGACGACTTGGAACAGATTCACGAACGCGTCGTAGCGACGGATGTGTGCCAGCTCGTGCGCGATGATCGCGTGCAACTGCTGCGGGGTAAGGCCCGTCATCGCCTGCGTCGTCACGATCACGATCGGCCGGAACCAGCCAAGCACGACCGGGGAATCCAGCGAGCTGCTTTGGCCGTAGCGAATATGTTGCTGCAGCCCCATCTTCCGCTGCAGGATCAAACATTGACGGTACATCTCTTCCGACAGCGGCTCGATTTCGCCACGCCGCGTGCGTGCCAGCCACAGCAAGCCACCGGCGGTTCGCACTGAAAGTAACATCACACCGACGAACCAGGCCTGGACGAGCCAGACCATCAGGTCTTCCAGGTCTCCGCGAGTGGTCTTCGCAGCGAGCACATCAACGATGGCACGCGACGACGAGGGAGCCACTTCGTCGATGGACGATGTATCAAATGCTGCCGTGGGCAACGCCGTTTCGAACGAGGCAACTGGAGACGGCGCCCGATTGAGCCAAGCGAACGTGACCACCGGTGCCGCCATCATCAGCATCAACGTCCCTATGCCCAACGCATATCGCACGTTGGCATTGCGGCTCACCATGAGGCCAGCAGCCAGCAGTGCCGCGAGCGCAGCGCCCTGCCAAACGAAATGCAACAACGTCCAGCCTAGAACATGCAACGTTTGCAGCGACACCAGGGTCATTTGCCTTTCTCCTCGTACTCGTCCAGCACGCGACGCAGATCGTCCAGCTCCTGTTTGGAAGTTTGCCGCCCTTCCAGCGCATGCATCATCAGCTCGCTGGCCGAGCCGCCGAATACTTTGCGAAGCACGTCGCCAGCGAGCTCACGTTTCATTTCCGTGGCTTCGTGCTGAGCCTCGTAGACATGCGCGCGCTGCTCTTCGTTTCTACGCACCAGGCCCTTGGTGGTCATGATCTGCAACAGCTTCAACACGCTGGTGTAGACGACTTCCTTTTCCTCGCCGAGCGCCTCGTGCACCTGTCGCACGGTACAAGGCCCCTGCGACCACAAGACCCGCAGGATCTCCAGCTCCGAGGAGGTGGGCTTTTGCATACGAATTTTTGCCATGGCCAAAGACTAGTACGAAGCGCTTCGTACTGTCAACGAAGACTTTCGTACTTCGATGGGGAAGGAAAATTTCGGGCAAGTGTCGGGGCTCGCCAAGCCCGGCCGTTCCTTGGTCACGAAGCTATTCAGGAAGGAGACCGACGATGTCCGTCAAAACGCTGATCGCAATGTTTGCGACTGTGGCCGCCAGTTTCGCGGCCCCGACGATCGTTCAAGCCCACGAGGAACAAGCCACGATGGAGACCGCGCTGCCCAAGCCGACCAAGACCGGCCATGCCGATGTGAACGGCGTGAGCTACTACTACGCCGTGTATGGCAAAGGCGAACCGCTGCTGCTGCTTCACGGTGGCCTGGGCCAGATCGAAATGTTTGGCCCCAACCTGGGCCGGCTCGCACAGACGCGACAAGTGATTGGCGTCGATCTGCAAGGTCACGGTCGCACACCGCTGGGCAAACGCGACATCAGCCTGGTCGACATGGGCAATGACATGGCCGGCGTGCTCAAAAAGCTCGGCTACGAGAAGGTCGACGTACTTGGTTATTCCATGGGCGGCGGCGTCGGCTTCCAGTTCGCGATCCAGCATCCGCAAATGGTTCGCCGCCTCGCGCTGATTTCAGCCGGGTACTCGCGCGATGGTTTCTATCCGGAAATGTTACCGATGCAAGCCGCGGTCGGCGCTGCGATGGCGGAACAGATGAAAGCAACGCCGATGTATCAATCGTACGTCGCGATTGCTCCGCATCCGGAGGACTTCCCGAAGCTGCTCGATAAGATGGGCACGCTGATGCGCACTCCGTACGACTACTCGGCGGACATCAAGAAGCTGACCATGCCCACCCTGCTCGTCTTCGGCGACAGCGACATGTATCGGCTGGAACATGTCATCAAGTTCTATCAGCTGCTCGGCGGCGGACAGAAGGACGCAGGCTGGCAGCGCGAACACCTGTCGCAAAACCGCCTCGCGATCATCCCCAACGTCACCCACTACGAGATGGGCGAAGCGCCGGAAATGGTGGCCACCGCCCTGCCGTTCCTGGACGCCAAATAGCACGTTCAACATTTAGCAGAAATCTTCAAGAACCCCAGCCGCCATGTCGGCAGCATGCCTCACACTATCTGTGTCGAGGCATTGCTGGAGGGGTCATGAACGCCAACGCCGCAAGCTCCGGCCATCCGAGGGTCTACACCACCCCGGATGGCTGCGTTGTCATTGAACAATCTGCCGACTCGGTCGTTGTACTGTCGGCCGAGCAAATACTCGCAGTCATCAAGGAACTGCACGCCTGTTACGACTACTGTGCGGCGTGGAAGGAAGCGACGCCGTGAGCCCGCCTGTGAATATCCTGTTGCAAACCACGATCCAGCCCACCGAGAACGACTGGCATATTGGCCGCTTCTCGATGCTGAGGGAGTACCTTGGCTCGCTGCGAGCCGCCGACGGCAGTCCGCTGTTCCGCGTGACGGCGAGGGATCGGGACCCGGTCGGCAAGCCCGATCCAGTCTTGTCCACGCTGGACCGATCGGACTACGACCAGCTGTGGTTGTTCGCGGTCGACACGGGCGAGGGCTTGGACGACGAGGATCGGGCGGCGATTCTGCGGTTTCAAGCGCGAGGCGGCGGATTGATGGTCACGCGAGATCACATGGACTTGGGTTGTTCCATCTGCACCTTGGGTGCGGTCGGTGCGGCTCACGTGTTCCACACGCACAACCTGACCGGTCCGCTTCCGGAGCCAGACGATCGCGAGACGACCTACATTCAGTGGCCGAACTTTCACTCCGGCGCCAACGGCGATTTCCAACGGGTGGAAGCGGAGTTCCCGGTGCATCCGATCATGCAGGATGCAGCATCCGAAAGCGGCAAGGTAATGTATCTCCCCGCGCATCCGCATGAAGGTGCGGTCGTTGCACCGGCATCGGTTCCTCATGCGAGAGTGATCGCGACCGGCAAGAGCCTGGCCAGCGGTCAACGATTCAACATCGCCGTCGCCTTCGAGAGTTCGGGCAGCGAAGGGCGAGCGCTTGCGGAGTCGACGTTCCATCACTTCGCCGATTACAACTGGGATGCGCGTCGCGGCAGCCCGGACTTCGTCACCGAAAAGCCCGTCTACACTTTGCCGAACGCAACGCAGGCCATGGCTTCGATTCACAGCTATGTGCGTAACGTCGCGCTGTGGCTCGCGGGCAAACTTTGACTCTGGAACATCTCATGAATGTCACAGCCAATCGGTCGTTACCCGCCACGCTCGAACGGTGGTACGCGGATCATGCCGCGATTCGTCGCTTGTGGGCCGTCGAGGACTCGTCCGCACTCCTCGTTTACGTCACGCTCGAACCCTCCTCCGACGGCGACGACTCGTTGCCGGTGTGGCTGGCGAATCAGCAGGACTGGACCGATGACCTGAGGCAAGTGACCAATCGCGAAGTGCAATTGGAGCTGATTGCCTCGGGCGGCCCGGACGAGCCTTACGAAGAAACGATTGCCGAATTGAGTTGGCGCGCTGTCTGGGAATAGCTCCTGCGCTCATTGTGGCGCAGTGATCCGGGCACGGCGCCACGCTCTCGGGCTTTCACCCACGATCCTACGAAACAAGCGCGTCAGGTGCGATTGATCGGCGAGACCGCAGTCCAATGCGATATCGCTCAGCGACGCATCGGTCGACAACATCAGCCCTTGCGCCCGCTCCACTCTCCGCCGAATCACATACTCGTGCGGCGGCTCGCCGAAACTGTTGCGGAAGGCACGGCCGAAGTGCGACGGATTCAGGCGCACCAGCGCAGCGAGATCTTCGTTGCGAATCGAGCGGTCCAGATGAGCCTCGATATGACACATCACTTTGCGGACCTGCCATGGTGACAATCCTCCGCGCGCCTGCTCTTTGGTCGCCGCGTCTGTTACACCGATGCCTTCCAGGATCTGGCTGGCTCGTCGCAGGCTGTCCTCGGCAGTGCCTCGCTCGTCGTCGAGCGCACTTCTGATGGCGGTGCAGAGCTCGGCCATGACCGACTGAAGTTTCCTCACAGTGCCGGGTTCCGAACCGGCTTCGGCATCGCAGATGGCCGGAACCACGCCGGTCAGCGCCAACGAGGACGATAAAGTTTCCATGAGTCTTACTCCTACCGATTAGCTGCGAAGAAACGCGAGCAGATCCGCGTTTATTCGATCTTGATGCGTGGTCGTGATGCCGTGAGGCGCGCCGGGGTAATAGATGGCCTGGGCGTGCTTGATGAGCGGCACCGCTTTGCGGGCCGAAGCGTGCACCGGCACGATCTGATCGTCTTCGCCGTGTAACACCAGCGTCGGCACGTCGATCTTGCCCAGGTCCTCGGTGAAATCGGTCTCCGAGAACGCCTTGATACAGTCGTAGGCGTTCTTCAAACCGGCCTGCATGCTCCACAACCAAAACTGATCGAGCGTGCCCGATGAAACATTCGCGCCGTAGCAGCGAATTGCGAGATCTCGATAGAACTGCGCACGATCTTTGATTAGCGTGGCACGCAAGTCATCGAACGCTTCAATGGGCAAGCCGTCGGGATTGGCGGCAGTCTTGAGCATGATCGGCGGCACCGCACCGATCAGCACGACCTTGGACACGCGCTTCGTGCCATGGCGTGCGATGTAACGCACCACCTCGCCGCCGCCGGTTGAATGCCCGACCAGCGTGACGTTCTTGATTTCCAGCGTTTCGATGACGTCCGCCAGGTCGTCGGCATAACCGTTCATATCGTTGCTCGAAGACGCCTGCTCGGAGCGGCCGTGGCCTCGCCGGTCGTGCGCGATCACGCGAAATCCCTGCTGCACCAGAAAGTGCATCTGTACGTCCCAAGCGTCGGCATTGAGCGGCCAACCGTGGGAAAAGGTAACGACCGGGCCGCGCCCCCAATCCTTGTAGTACAGCTGTGTGCCGTCCTTGCTGGTGATTGTGCTCACTATCGAGCTCCTTACGCCTCGAATTCCGTGGGATCACTGTCCCACCCAGCCGCGCGAAGCCCAAGTTAATTGGCGTGAAAGCGCGTTAAACGCCGCAGGCCGACCCGCGACCGTCGGACCCGCCGCTCGCGTCCAAGTCGCCGCCGACTTCGCCAAGAACGTCTTCGCCTCCTCGCCCAACATGCGTCCCAACTTGAGGAGCAGGACATGAAGATCGTAGTGATCGGCGGCAGCGGCCTCGTCGGAGCGCAACTGGTGAACACGCTGAGGCATCGTCGTCATGACGTGCTGGCGGCCTCGTCCAGAACCGGCGTCAACACCATCACCGGCGAAGGTCTCGCCGAAGCCGTCGCCGGATCGAGCGTGGTCATCGACGTGACCAACTCGCCCGCGTTCGACGACGCCACAGCGATGGAGTTCTTCCAAACCTCCTGCCGCAATTTGGTCGCTGCTGCAGAGACGGCGCGGGTCAAACATCACGTCGCGCTGTCGGTGGTCGGCACCGATCGTTTGCTGGAGAGCGGCTACTTCCGCGCCAAGATGGCTCAGGAGGATTTACTGAGAGCTTCGTTGGTTCCTCACACCATCCTGCGAGCGACGCAATTCTTCGAGTTCGT
>Ga0247784_1000115_pt1 | contig 27546 bp, 23 predicted proteins | sample UWRJL169409R5_FD_179909 | JGI IMG/M metagenome (GOLD analysis project Ga0247784, IMG submission 179909) | Plant litter microbial communities from Arlington Agricultural Research Station in Wisconsin, United States - UWRJ-L169-409R-5 | ecosystem: Environmental > Terrestrial > Plant litter >...
CCGAGAGTTGAATCACGTTCAACCTGGCGACGATCTCATACGCGAGCCGAGCGTCGGTACGTGCATACAAGGCGAACGCCGGCAAGTCATGCCGATAGTTGTGAATGATTTCCGCGAGTCGATCGCGAACATCGCCCGAGACGGCCTTGCCCTCGCCCAGCACCTCCCTGGCCACCGCATCGAGGGAGTAATCATCCATGCGGACGAATGCACCGCGCAGCAGGTCGATTCCATCCATGACCAGGCGGCCGGGAATGCTGGCTTGCCCGCTGCCGAAGTAGCCTTCGGCCTTGCGGATACGCATCGTGCCGCTATCGCGTCCGAGATTGAACGGATGGCGCAAGCGCGTGGCGATGCGCTGGAGCACCGTCAAGTCGAAATCGACGATATTCCAACCGGTGATGACGTCGGGGTCCAATCGCCGCACGCGTTCGCAGAATGCGTTCAGTGCCGAATACTCATCGAGACAACGCGTGGCCTTTTCCGGCATCGGACGATCGCTGCCGTCGACGATCAGCACTTCGTCGATGTCGGGTGAATACATCGAGATCGCGAGCAGGCGTTCGCTCTTGGCGTCGGTCTCGATATCGAACGACAGCACGCGCGGCTCGATCTTGACGTCCGCCGGTCTGAGCACGGCGTTGTCGAAGACCCAGGTGATCCCCTCGCCCGGCGTCGCCTCGCCTTCGATTTCACAACCGCCTTTGATGCCGCGCTCGATCAAATATCGGATCGCGAAGCGAACGTCGGCTTCGAATGTTTCGATGCCGATATCATGCATGCGCTCGCGCAGACCCGGGACGTCCGAGGGAGTTTCCATGTCGAAGCGCGAGACCGGCGCGCCATCGAACGTGCGCTTGTCGATCGGCGTCGGTTGGATCGACGTCAACAGGCTCGCGCGTTGAACGTCGGCGGTGCGGATATAGAAATGCGGGCGTTGCCGATGCTCGCGGACCAGGAACGTGCCGCCATCTTCGAGCCGACCGTAAATGTGAATGACGGGAATACGCGTGCCGGCGGGGCCGGATTGGACGCGATAACTCGCCTGGAGAATGAAGCCTCTGAGCTGGGTCACGCGGCGAATTGTGCCCTTTTCTAGCGGTTGGAGCGAGCCTTTGCACGATACTTGACGTCGTCAAGTATTTGCGCGATGGTAATATCGAACCGTTACGGAGACACCCATGGGTGCGACGACCGAAGCCATCATCGCCGATGTGCGCCAATTCAACCGCTTCTACACGCGGACCATCGGCGTGCTCGGCGAGCATCTGGCGGGCGGCGAGGTTTCCCTGATCGAAGCACGCGTACTCTACGAAGTCATGCAGGGCGATCGCTTGCTGGCCGCGGACTTGGTGAAGATTCTCGGCGTGGACTTCGGCTACCTCAGTCGCATCCTGGCCCTGTTCGAGAAGCGTGGCTGGATCAAGCGCGAACGCTCCGAGAACGATGCGCGGAAGTCGTATCTCTTGCTCACGGCCAAAGGACGCAAGACCTATGCGACGCTCAATCAGCAGGCACGCGACGAGGTCGCAAAGCTGCTCGAACCGTTACCGCTCTCCCGGCAACAGCAGCTGCAAACCCACCTGCGGCAGGTGCAGTCGCTGCTCAATCCCGATCCAGCGCCCGTCGTAAGCTTAAGATCGCATCGAGCAGGCGACATGGGCTGGATCATCCAGCGCCACGGCGCCGTGTACGAACAGGAATACGGCTTCAACTCCGCGTTCGAGGCGCTGGTTGCCGAGATCTGCGCGAAGTTCTTGCGAGAGTACGACGCATCGACCGAGCATTGCTGGATCGCCGAATTGGGCGGCGTGCCGGTCGGCACCGTCATGCTGGTCCGTGCCTCGGAGAGTGTGGCGAAGCTGCGTTTATTGCTCGTCGAAGACAGCGCTCGCGGCCACGGTGTCGGTCGGATGCTGGTCGACGCCTGTATCCGTTTCGCCCGGCAAGCGGGCTATCGCTCGATCACGCTATGGACGCAGAGCAACTTGATTGCTGCACGCAAACTCTACCAATCGGTGGGTTTCGAGTGTATCGGCAGCGAGGCGAACACCAGCTTCGGCCCGTCCTTGATCGCGGAAACATGGACATTGCCGCTCGATAGCACAACCTGATCGGGAACGTTCCCTGCCCCGAAGCGTTTGCACCCAGCGGGACGTCCGTCCCTTTCAACTTTAACGGGTGCCCAACTTTGAGCCGACGTTTTTCCGCGCAATTGCGTGAAGGCCTGCCCCATCCCCGAGGCGCATTCTGGGATGGCCGGGGTACGAATTTCTCCTTGTTCTCCGCACACGCCACCAAAGTGGAGCTGTGCTTGTTCGATGCCGACGGCCAGACCGAGTTGGAGCGCATCGAGCTACCGGAGTACACCGACGAGATCTGGCACGGCTACCTGCTCGATGTCGGCCCGGGCACGGTTTACGGCTATCGAGTGCACGGCCCCTACGAACCCGAGCAAGGACATCGCTTCAACCCGAACAAATTGTTGATCGACCCCTACGCGCGCGAATTCGTCGGCGAGTTGCGCTGGGATCATGCCCTGTTCGGCTACACCATCGGCGCGGAAGGCGACGACCTGACCTTCGACGAACGCGACAGTGCGCCATTCATACCGAAATGCGTCGTGGCTGACTCGAACTTCGATTGGCAACAGTCGGTGAGTCCGCTCGTGCCGTGGGATCGTACGATCGTTTACGAAACTCACGTTCGTGGCTACACGAAGAAGCACCCCAACGTTCCGGAACACTTGCGCGGCAAATTCGCCGGCCTCGCCGTGCCCGAGGTGATTCAGTACATCAAATCGCTAGGCGTTACGTCGGTCGAGCTGCTGCCGATCCACACGTTCGTCAACGACAGCCTGCTGCTCGACAAGGGACTCACGAATTACTGGGGCTACAACAGCATCGGCTTCTTCGCGCCCGATCCGCGGTACGTCATCGATCCGCGTCGCGGCGTGCAAGAATTCAAAGAAATGGTGGCGCGCTTTCACGACGCCGGGCTCGAAGTGATTCTCGACGTCGTCTACAACCACACTGCCGAAGGTAACGAGCGCGGCCCAACGCTCTGTTTCAAAGGCGTGGACAACGCGTCGTACTATCGACTGATGCCCGACCAGAAGCGGTATTACATCAATGATACCGGCACCGGCAACACGTTGAACCTGAGTCACCCGCGTGTGATTCAGATGGTCACCGACAGCCTGCGATTCTGGGTGCAGGAAATGCACGTCGACGGCTTTCGCTTCGATCTCGGCACCATCCTCGCGCGCGAGCCGAATGGTTTCGACAATCAAAGCGGCTTTCTCAAAGCGTGCTCGCAGGACCCGGTGCTGAGTCGCGTCAAGCTCATCGCCGAACCTTGGGACTGCGGCCCCGGTGGCTACCAGGTCGGCGGATTTCCGCCGGGCTGGGCCGAGTGGAACGATCAATATAGAGACACAGTGCGCGATTTCTGGAGAGGTGAAGCGTCGGCAGGGAAGTTATCGCCTCGCCTGTATGGCTCTGCCGATATATTCGGCAAGTTCGGGCGTCGGCCGTACGCGAGCATCAACTTCATTACTGCGCACGACGGCTTCACGCTCAACGACATGGTCAGCTACAACGAGCGTCACAACGAAGCCAACCAGGAAGACAACAAGGACGGGCACGAGCATAACCGCTCTTGGAATTGTGGCGCCGAAGGTCCGAGCGAAGACGAAGGCGTGAATGCGCTTCGTCAACGGCAGATGAGAAATTTCCTGGCGACCCTGCTGCTGTCGCAAGGGACGCCGATGATGCTGGCCGGCGACGAGTTCGCGCGCAGTCAGCAAGGCAACAACAACGCCTACTGCCAGGACAACGACATCAGCTGGCTGGATTGGTCGCTGGTCGAAAAGAACCAGACACTGGTGCGCTTCGTCCAGCAGATGACGGCGTTGCGCGCCAAATTCCCCATCCTTCGTCGCAACCGCTTTCTGTCCGGGCAAGACAACCCAGACATCGGCTTGAAGGAGATGACCTGGATCAACGCCTCCGGCAAGGAAATGGAATCCGAGCACTGGGACGACGATCGTATGCTGTGCTTCGGGATGTTGCTCGACGGTCGAGCGCAACCGACCGGCTTACGTCAGCGTGGGCACGACGCGACGTTGCTGGTCGTGTTCAATGCCTTTCACGATCTGGTGGAGTTCACGTTGCCGGGTGACGAGCCCGACGCGCGCTGGTCGCTGCTGATCGACACCAACATTCCCGATCTTCCCAGCGGTCACAAGGTGCAGTTTCAGACAGGCGAAGTGTACGGCGTGACCGGACGCTCCTTGCTGGTATTCAGCCTCGAAGCCACTAGCGATGCGGCGATCGATCGCAGCGTAAAGCCTCGGCCACGCAGCTGATTCACAAATCCATTGCACTGGGCAGGGTGCGCCTGGAAACTACGCGCCCCCCATCCCCTTGGATATGCAATGAGCAAGATCGAACGCTACCAGGTCGGCCCGCGCATGAGTGGCATCGTAGTCCACAACGGCACCGTGTATCTGTCGGGCTATGTGGCCGAGAATGCGCCGGGACAATCGGTTGCCGCACAAACGGCGGACATTCTGCAGCAGATCGACAACGCGCTCGCTTCCGTCAACAGCGACAAGAGCCGCCTGCTCCAAGCTACCATCTGGCTGGCCGACATGAGCACCTTCGCGGAAATGAATTCCGTTTGGGACAAGTGGGTCAGCGCCGGCAACACGCCGGTTCGCGCTTGCGTCGAAGCCAAATTGGCGCAGCCGAAGTGGACGGTCGAAATCCGCGTGATCGCGGCTCAGTAATTTCGTTTCATCGCTGGCGGATGCCGCATGCGGCGTCCGCTTAGCTTTTCGGCGGAGCCAACAAAATCTCCAGGACCGCCGCCGCCAACGCCCTCGCACCGCCCTGTGTGTTTGCCAACACGACGACCGTCGTTTTCGAATCCACGACGTAAGTCAAGCTGGCCTCGAAGCCCTCGATGCCACCGTCGTGATTGATGAGTTGATGACCGTGCTGTTCGAGCAGGTGCAATCCCAAACCGTACTTTGCATCTTCCTGGCCTTGCACAGCTGCGGGCGTTGTCATCTCTTTGTATGATGCCATGCTGAGCACTCGCCCGCCGTGTAGCGCATTCGTCCACTTGATCAAATCGCCTGCAGTGGAACGAATCGCGCCGGCCGCGTGCGGCACACTCATGTCGATGTAGTTAGCGTTCTCGTAAACGCCCTTGCTAGCCGAATCGCGGAAATACGGGCTCGCGCGCTTCGGGACGATCTCGTCGTTCCTATCGACCGCTGTGTGCGTCAGGCCCAACGGCTCGAACAAGCGTTGTCGCGCGAACTCGCGAAACGTCTGTCCGCTCACTTGCTCGATGACAGCGCCAATCAAGAAATAATTGGAATTGCTGTACTCCCAGCGCGTGCCCGGGTCGAAGCCGTAACCCAGGGTGCCAAGATGTTTCACCATGTCGCGAACAGAGATGCCGGTGCGTACGATCGTGCGCTCCGTCGGCCCCGGATAGCTGTGAATACCGGACGTGTGGTTCATCAGCTGGCGAAGGGTGACTTCGTTGCCGCGAGGATAGTTCGGTAGATACTTCGCGAGCTTGTCGTCCAGCGACAGTTTCTTTTGCTCTGCCAGCAGCAACACGCCCGCCGCGGCGAATTGTTTAGTGATGGAACCGACACGGAACACTGTGTCCGTCGTCACCAGCGCGTTCCACTCGATATTCGCCAAGCCATAGCCGCGTTCGAACGCCGGATTGCCCTGCTCCGCCACTGCGACTACCAAGCCTGCGGCCACTCCATCGGCAACTGTCTGCTTGGCCAGTTGGTCGATGCGCGCTTCGATCTCTGGGTTCATCGCCCACGACGGCGACGCGCATAAAATCATCGCCAATACCAGCAGTTTTCGCATCGGCGACCATTGTCTATGCATCGGTCTGCCGCACTGCGATTTACCAGGATTGGTAGGGTTTACCACGTGTCGGTGGGCGGTCTCTAACACTGATGCTCCTGCGCGCGCTCATGATTGCTTCGAACCCGGGCAAATCGCTGCTGGTGATTGCCGTGCTCGCGTTGGCTGCGGTCATTCCAGCGTCGCAAAGTCCCGATCCTGCCGTCGCGACTGAAGCTGGAGAATGGCGCACGCTCAAGTTCGAGGATGGCACAATCGCGACGCTCGGTCCTCGCACTGTGCTCACGTATTCTTTCACGGCGGAGCGGCGCTCGATCCATCTGGTCGGCGGCGAAGCGCTGTTTCGAGTGAAAAAGGATCCGCATCGTCCGTTCGTGGTCGCAACGCCTGTTGGCTGTGCCAAGGCCCTGGGCACGATCTTTTCAGTGAGTCATCAACTGCGGAGCACTTCCGTCACCACCCAGGAAGGTCTCGTCGCCGCAGCCCGCCTGGATCACGCCGACCCGAACTGCTCGTGGAACAGCATTCGACTGCCCGCCGGGCAAAAGGCAGTCATCGAAAGCTGGACGCCCCTGGTCGCGCGTGCGGTTGATACTTCGATCGAACATGCGTGGACCACCCGGCAAATCATTTTCACCGGCCAGACCGTCGAGCAAGCCCTGGGCGAATTCAATCGTCGCAACTGGGTCCAGCTCGATATGCCCGGCGATTCCGAAATCCTGCAGATACGCATGTTCGGCCGCTTCCCGCTCGACGACCCCGAGCGCTTCTCCCGCTACCTGGAAAAACAACTGCGCTGGCGTCGCCAGCGGCACTGACTACGATATTTCGGAACGCTCGCCGGCCCGTCCAAACATATGGGTTGAGTCCATGTCAGGCACCCCCGAGCCACCTGCTCCAGGGTTATCGGCGACAAAGTTGTATTTTCGTGTAGCGACCTTCGGGCAGTATCGACCGCCCTATCCTGCCGGTCGACGAGCTCGTGAAAGATCTCACCAAGGATTCCATCACCCTCCACGTTCTCACGATGGCCGCGCCGGCGGCCATCACGATGTTGGTACAGGCGGCGCATCAGATCATTACGCTGTATTTTGTTAGCAGGATTGGGGCGGATGCGGTTGCGGGGGTTAGTGCGGCGGGGACGATGGGGTTTATTGTCGCTGCTCTTACTCAAGTTGTGAATGTGGGGACCGCGGCCCTGGTTGCTCACAGTGCCGGCCGAAAAGATCTAAGAGATATCAGCGTCCTGCTCCATCAAGCCCTTGGGCTGGGACTTGTGTGCGCCCTTGCCACCGTGTGCATCGTCGGCGGCCTCGCGCCCATATATATGTCGGCGCTTTCCAAGGAGTCGACCGTAGTCGAACAGGGTGTGGGATTCCTGTGGTGGATATCTCCGGGGTTTGCTGTGCTGTTTCCAATGACCGCCTTGATGGCGACACTCCGAGGTATGGGTGTCGTCAAGGCGCCCATGCTCATCTTCACCCTTACGATCATTCTCGACGCGCTCTTCGCGGCGGTGCTGATTCCGGGCCGCGGGTTCATACCAGCAATGGGAGTCGAAGGTGCCGGCCTCGCGACGACACTCTCTTTCACGATCGGCTTGATTTTAATGCTGGTGTATTTTCGCCGCACCGAGCGCGACATCGTCATACGTCGAGAATTGCTAGCGCCTCTGCTCGCGATATGGCGACGCATTGTCGCGGTGGGCTCGCCGGCCGCCGCCGAGCTCGTTCTGATGTTCATGTCCATGGCAATGGTCTACTTGGTTATTCGCGACCAAGGTGCTTCGACGCAGGCAGGTTTCGGAATCGGCTTCCGAGTTCTTCAAGTAGTCATACTCCCCGGCCTCTCAGTCACATTGGCTGCTGTCCCCATTGCCGGACAGAATTTTGGCGCCGGGAATACAGCGCGCGTGCTGGAGGTATTCAAAACAACCACCATTTTAAGCTCGATCATCATGCTCATTACGACACTTCTGGTCCATTTGTATCCGCAGGCATTGCTGAGTTTGTTCACCACGGACGATGCATCCGCCGCAACGGCAACCTCCTTTCTCCGGATCATTTCCTGGACACTCGTAGCACAGGGCCTCGTATACACCTGCGCATTTATGTTTCAAGCGCTCGGCAATACCATGCCGGCGCTAATGAGTGCAGCGGCACGCTTCGTCGTCTTCTCCATCCCTGCTCTTTGGCTGTCCTGGCAGCCAGGCTTCCACACCGACCAGGTCTGGTATCTGTGGACCGCGTCGATTGCGGTGCAAGCCATCGTCAGCCTGTGGCTCATACAAGTCGAATTCAAACGAAAGCTCCACCCAACGCCGCCACGAGAATCAAATAATCCAACATCGAGCACCAACCCCAGCTCCTCCTACGTGCCCGATAGCCGCAGGCACATTGACCCGACCAAAACCCTCTGACACCGTCGTACGGATCAAGGATGAAAGAGTGAACGTCTCGCATGCATCGTGCACTGGTCAGTGGAATCACCGGGCATCTTGGCCACGAAGTTGCACACCAACTCTCGCAGCAGGGAATCACGGTCTACGGGCTCACGAGGCAATTCGTTGCAAACGATGACGCACTCGGAGCATCCGCAACGCTGCTGCATATAGACGGCTCCACATCCACCGTTCTCAAAGCCTTCGAGCAAGCCAACCCCGACATCGTCATTCACCTAGCCGGCCTCTCGCGCAGAGAGCATCGTTCCTGCGATATCGAACCGTTCGTAGAAGCAAATATTTTGCTCGGCACACAGCTGCTCGAAGGCATGCGCATCAGTGAGTGCCGGAGATTCATCACTGCCGGCACGTACTTACAACACTACGACACGGACGCAGCTCGCGCCTTCAACCTCTATGCAGCGACAAGACTCGCATTCGAAGCAGTGCTGGAGTTTTACGTCGACACCTATGAGATGTCGGCAGTTCGACTGACGCTCGCCGACATATATAGCGAGCACGACACTCGACCGAAGTTGATGACAGATATCGCGAAGTCGTGGCACGACTCGGTGCCGCTGAACCTTCGCGACCCAGACGCCTTCGTCGATCTCATTCACCTCGAAGACGCCGCCACCGCTTTTCTCCAGGCAGCCTCCCTCCTCGACAACGGAAGAATTCCCGATCGCACGTTATCGCGTTATTCCGTGAGCTCCGGCGAGGACATTACTGCGCAGGAGTTGGTGCATCGGTTCGAGCGGCACGCTGGACGTAATCTTCATATAACTGGTGACAGTGCACCCCCGCCTTCGCGCAGGATCAAGCCACGGCGAGGCGAGCCGGTGCCCGGCTGGAAACCGCGCATTACGCTAGAGGACGGCATCCGCCGCATCGTTGCAAGTCGCCCGGCGCGGCTGGCAATCGAGCGGCAAGCGAGTATCACTCGCTGAACGACGGAACCAGGGAAGAGAGGCGCCATGAAGGCAGTGATATTGGCCGGCGGGCTGGGTACCCGTATCAGCGAAGAAAGCCATCTTCGCCCGAAACCGCTCATCGAGATCGGCGGCCGGCCCATCCTGTGGCACATCATGAAAATATTCTCGGCGCACGGCGTGCGCGAGTTCGTGATCTGCTGCGGTTACAAGGGCTACCTGATCAAGGAATATTTCTCGAACTACTTCCTGCACATGGCCGACGCCACCTTCGACATCTGTAACAACAGTCTGGAAGTGCACCAGAACTATGCGGAGCCCTGGCGTGTGACCGTCGTCGACACGGGCCTCGACACCATGACCGGCGGTCGTTTGCTACGAGTGAAAAAATATGTCGGCGACGATCGCTTCTGCCTGACGTACGGCGACGGCGTCAGCAACGTCGACATCGCGGCCCTCACTAAATTTCATGAAGAGCACCGCCGTCACGCGACGGTCACAGCCATTCAACCCTCGGGCCGGTTCGGCGCCCTGGAGTTCGACGGCGACAACGTCAGCCGCTTCGTGGAGAAACCGCGCGGCGATGGCAAGTGGATCAACGGCGGCTTTTTCATTCTTGAACCTGCAATCTTCAACTACCTCAGCGGCGACGAGGACGTCTGGGAACAAGAGCCGCTGCGTCGGCTGGCCGACGACGGCCAGCTCGTCGCCTATCGTCACGGCGGCTTCTGGGCCGCGATGGACACGCTCCGCGACAAGAATCAATTGGAAGAGTTGTGGGCGACGAAGAAGGCGCCGTGGAAGGTGTGGCAGTGAATCCGGAGTTCTGGCGCGGCAAGCGCGTGTTGATTACCGGTCACACAGGATTCAAAGGCAGCTGGTTGTCGTTGTGGTTGCAGAGGCTGGGAGCGCAAGTTTCCGGCTATGCACTCCCGCCGCCGCAACAGGACAACCTGTTCAACCTCGCCGCCGTCGGCGAACGCATGGAATCGGTGTTCGCTGACGTCCGCGATCGCGAGACGCTGCGACAGGCGTTCGATCGCTTCCGCCCGGAGATCGTCTTCCACCTTGCAGCGCAGGCCCTCGTGCGAGCGTCGTACACAGAGCCTGTGGAAACATATCAAGTGAATGTGATGGGCACCGTTCACGTGCTCGAAGCAGTTCGCAACAGCCGCAGCTGCCGAGCCATCGTGAACGTCACCAGCGACAAATGTTACGAAAACAAGGAATGGGCCTGGGGCTATCGCGAACAGGACCCGATGGGAGGTCACGATCCCTACTCCAGCAGCAAAGGCTGCTCCGAGCTCGTGACCGCCGCGTATCGAAATTCGTTTTTCGGCGGCGACGCGATCGGGGTCGCGAGCGCGCGAGCCGGCAACGTGATTGGCGGCGGAGACTTTTCCAGGGATCGCATCATCCAGACTTCATGGCGGCGTTCGCGCAGCGTAAGCCGCTGTATGTTCGCAACCCGGATGCCGTCAGGCCCTGGCAGCACGTGCTCGAACCGCTCTCCGGATATCTCCTGCTGGCCGAAAAGCTTTGGGATCAGCCACGCGAGTACGCACAGGGCTGGAACTTCGGCCCCGCGCCTGACGACATTCGCCCGGTGCGATGGATCGTAGAACGATTGAACACCCACAGCGGCAATCAGCTGAGTTGGGAGATCGACACCCGACCCAAGCCTCACGAAGCAGGCTTGCTGATGCTCGATAGCGCCAAGGCACGGATGCAGTTGGGCTGGACACCGCGCTGGTCGCTCGACGAAGCGCTGAAGATGGTCGTTGCCTGGCACTCCGCTCATCAACGCGGCGAGCCGTTGCGCACCGTCGTTCAACAACAGATCGATCGATACCAATCCACGACTACATTGCACTGATCTTCGCAAGGACTCGATCATGAAGTGTCGCCACTGCCATGCGCCTTTGACGTTGAGCTTCGTCGATCTAGGCAGTGCGCCGCCGTCGAACGCCTACCTGACCGAGGCCGCGCTGAAGAAACCGGAGACCTGGTATCCACTGCGAGTGCTGGTGTGCTCCGACTGTCGTTTGGTCCAGACCGAGGACTACGCCGGCGCCAGCGAGATCTTTACCGACTCTTACGCCTACTTCAGTTCCTATTCGCGAAGCTGGCTCGAACACGCAGAGAAGTATGTAAGCGCGATGACCGAACGCTTCGGGTTGAACGAGAAATCGCTGGTCGTGGAGCTCGCTGCGAACGACGGCTACTTGCTCCAATACGTCAAAGCACGAGGCATACCATGCATCGGAGTCGAGCCTACCGCGAGCACGGCCAAGGCCGCACGCGATAAGGGCATCGAGATCATCGAGAATTTCTTCGGCGTGCAGCTTGCGGATGAAATGGTCAGTCTTGGCCAACAAGCGAATCTGATGGCGGCGAACAACGTCCTGGCTCATGTGCCGGACATCAACGATTTCGTCTCGGGGGTCGGGTTACTGCTGAAGGAAGATGGCGTCGCCACCTTCGAGTTCCCGCACCTGCTGAACCTGGTCGCCAACAATCAGTTCGACACGATCTATCACGAGCACTACTCGTATCTGTCGTTGAGCGCGGTCTCGCGAATCTTCGAACGCAATGGATTGTCCGTGTTCGATGTCGAGGAGATCCCGACCCACGGCGGCAGCCTGCGGGTCTTCGCTCAGCGCATCTCCAGCACTCGACCGCGCTCGGCGGCGGTAGGCAAGCTGCTGGATCGCGAGAAATCCGTCGGCGTTCTGACCGACGCGTATTACGCCGGTTTTCAAAGTCGCACCGACCGCGTCAAGAACGATTTCCTGCGATTCCTGGTGGATGCCAAGCGCGAAGGCAAGAAAGTCGCCGGTTACGGCGCGGCTGCCAAAGGCAACACGTTGATGAACTATGCAGGCGTGCGTCCGGACTTGATGCCATATGTGGTCGATAAGAGTCCGGCGAAACAAGGCAAGTTCCTTCCCGGCACGCGCATCCCCGTCGTCAGCGAAGCTCGCATTCGCAACGAGCATCCCGACTTCGTCGTCGTTCTACCCTGGAATCTCTGGGACGAAGTGACAAGCGATCTAAGCTACATGCGCGATTGGGGCGGACGCTGTGTGCGAGCGGTTCCCGAGCTGCAGGTGGGCTAGATACTCGACAGCCCACCGTCCGCGAACCAAGCCGCACCCGTCACATACGAAGACTCGTCCGACGCGAGGAACGAAATGACATTCGCTATCTCGCGTGCGTCCGCGGCTCGCCCCATTGGGATCTTCGCCAGAAACTCGGCTCGCATCACCGGATTTTCCATCAGCGTTGCCACCAGCGGAGAGTTGGTCGTTCCCGGCAGCACGGCGTTGACGCGAATGTTCTTCTTCACATAGTCGATCGCAAGAATTCGCATCAATCCCAGCGTGCCCGCCTTGCTGGTGCTGTATGCGGTGAAAGTCGGCGCACACCCCAACGTTCCCGTAGGTGACGCTGTAATCACAACCGCTCCACCCTTGTTACGTTCGAGCGCACGCAGACCATGCTTGCATGTCAGGAACATGCCGGTGAGGTTCACATCCATGCACTGCTGCCATGTATCCAGGTCCAACTCGGCGGCAACGGTATCCCGCCCGAACAACATCACACCGGCGTTCGCAATGATCGTATCGAGGCCACCGAAGCGGGCTTCGAGCTGATTCACGGCGTCGGCAACTTCCTTTTCGCTTCTCACATCGACCTTGAGCGCAACGGCATTGCCGCCGGCACTCCGAATCGTTGCCGCAGCTTCCTCGGCGGCACTCAGATTGACATCCAGGACGCCGACGCTCGCTCCCTCTTCGGCGAGCTTGATCGCAGCACCTCGGCCGATACCCGCGCCGGCGCCGGTGACGATCGCCCGCTTTCCCCGTAGTCGCTGAGTCATGACGATGCCTCTTCAGTGCGCGCGGACCTGATCGATTCGATGGTGTTGCTGAGCCGGCCGATTCCGTCGATCTCAACGTCGACTGCATCGCCATGACGCAGATAGATCGGCGGCGCGCGAAACGCTCCGACACCCGGCGGCGTCCCCGTCAAAATTACGTCTCCGGGCTGCAATGTGAAATTCCACGAACAGAACGACAGCAGCTCCAGGACGTCGAAGATCATGTCCGACGTATTACCATCTTGCATCTGCACGCCATTGACGTAAGCACGCAATCTCGCATTCGCTGGATCGATCGCTGCAGGTGGCACGATCCAAGGTCCCAGCGGACCGAACGTATCCATGCACTTGGAGCGCGTCCATTGCACGTCCGAGAATTGAACGTCGCGTGCAGTCACATCGTTGGCGACGGTGTAACCAAATATCGCGTTCCGCGCCTCTTCGCGCGAAGCACAGCGGAGGGTCCGGCCGACGATTACCGCAAGCTCGACTTCCCAGTCCGCTGCTTTGGTGACAGCTTCGTTCACGCAAATCGTACTGCCATGACCGATGAGCGCCGAGTTGAACTTGGCAAACAGCAGTGGGTTCTTCGGAATCGGCGCACCGACTTCGATCGCATGACTGCGATAGTTCAAGCCGATGCCGATCACCTTGCCTGGGTCGAGCGGAGTCAAGAACTCGCGCGGCTGATTCGCAAGCGGCGAGGACGAACGAGCAAAGGATAAATCCGCTGCGGTGACCTTGAACGGATCGCTCAACGACGCCGGCAACGGCCGCCAGGTCGACTCGATCCACGTGACCAGACGTGGACGCGAGTCGACAAGGCATCGACCAATACGTGACCAGCCATCAAGGGACACAGCGCGCGCCTTTGGATGCGGACGTCACGAGCTTCGCGTATTTCGCAAGCACGCCTTCGGTGTAGCGTGGCGTTGGAGCACGGAACGCCGCGCGACGCCGCTCAATCTCCTCGGGAGCCACGTGCATATCCAAACGGCCGTTCTCGACATCGATTTCGATGATGTCGCCATCGCGCACCAACGCAATCGCGCCACCGAGCGCCGCTTCGGGAGCGACGTGACCGATACACAATCCTTTGGTGCCGCCACCAAAACGACCATCAGTAACCAGCGCCACCTGGCCACCCAACCCTGCGCCGACAATCGCGCCGGTCAGCGCGGTCATCTCCGGCATGCCGGGGCCGCCCACAGGACCTTCGTAACGAAGCACGACGATATCGCCTGGAGCGATGCGACCTTCGCGCACCGCCTGCGCACCCAGCTCTTCTGAATCGAAGCAGCGGGCCGGACCTTTGTGGTGCATGCGACTTTCGTTGGCAATCTTCGTGACCGCTCCGTCTGGCGCCAGCGATCCAGCAACGATTGCGTAACCGCCGCGCTTCTTGACCGGATCGGCCGCCGTTCGCAACACCGGATGCGCCTGTCCCAGCGGGAACGACTCGATCTGTTTGGCGAGCGTGCGGCCTGTCATGGTCAACGAATCACCGTGCAGTAAGCCTGCTTTCAACAGCTCGCGCATGACCGCAGGCACACCACCTGCAATGTGCAACTCTCTCATCATGTATCGACCGGCTGGCTTCATATCAGCCAGCTGCGGCGTGCGTCGGCTGATCGCATCGATGTCAGCAAGCGTGAAGTCGATGCCCGCCTCCGCCGCAATCGCCAGCAAATGCAAACATGCGTTAGTCGAGCCACCGAGCGCTGAAGCAACCGCCGTCGCATTCTCCAACGATTTTCGCGTCAGGATGTCGGACGGGCGAATGCCGGCCTTCACCGCTTGTAACAATGCATCCGACGCCTGATGAATCACTTCAAGCCGATCTGCCGCGGCCGCAGGAGGCGCTGCCATTCCCGGCACAGTCAAACCCATCGCCTCGGCCACCGAAGCCATGGTGTTGGCTGAGAACATGCCAGCACACGTACCGATGCCTGGGCACGCAGCCTTCTCGACTGCGGTGAGTTGCTCGTTGCTGATGAGCCCTTGCGAGCGTGCGCCAATCGCCTCGTACACGTCCTGCAACGAAATGTCTTTATCTGGCAGTCGCCCGGGTGCGAGCGAACCGCCGTAAGCAAACATCGACGGCAGATTGAGCCGAACGATAGCGATGAGCATGCCCGGAATCGATTTGTCGCAACCGGCGATGCCGAGCAATCCATCGTAACCGTGGGCTCGCACCACCAACTCGACGGAGTCCGCGATCCAATCGCGCGACACGAGCGAGGCGCGCATGCCTTCGCTGCCCATGGAAATGCCGTCGGAAACAGAAATCGTGTCGAACTCGTAAGCGACCACGCCGCTGCGATTCAAACGATTGGCCGCCGCCTGGCGCAAAACATCGAGGCCCGCGTTGCAAGGCGTCACCTTGTTCCAGGTCGCACCGACACCGATTTGCGGCTTCTTGAAGTCGTCGTCGGTCAGGCCGAACGCACGAAGCATGGCACGCGCCCCCGCGCGATGCTCGCCGTCAAGCACGGCGCGGCTATGGCTACGGGGATCTTTGTCACTCATTTCCTATCCTCGGCGTCCGGCACGATGAAATGCTCATCCACGATCATCACTTGTACGCGTTGCGCAAACTGCTCCCGCGTGCGAAGCAGACCTTCTTTGATATGAGGAATGGCGAACGCGGCATCGAGGGCCTCGCGGCTGTCGAAACGCAACGTTGCAATTCCGTTGGGCCCGCCGTTGGCAGCGCCGGCGACGAAATCGATCACATACTCACGCACACCAGGCAACTGCTTGGCGTAGACAATGTGCTCGCCGAGCCAGAGCTCGCGAAACTCGGCATCGCTTAACTCCGGCCGTTTCCAAACTAGACTGGTGCGCTTGATCATGTCGACCCGGGGCCCGACATCTCTACGTCGATCCAGACGACGCTGCGTCCCGGCAAGTCGATCTGTGCACCGTCGACAAGCAGCTCTGCACCGGTCGCGGCATCGGTACATTTGCAAACGCGCATCGCCGAAGCCGCAAATGCGATCCGCTGTACTTCACTGGTGAGATTCGCCGCGAGCACTTGCGTCGGCACGTTGCCTCGGGCTCCAAGCAACATTGCGTGCACGCCTGAAGGTGTCGACGGATCGAGCGGCATGACTTCTCGGCCCGCGCATTCGGCCAACTGGGTCAAGAAGGCCGCGTGATGACAGCCGACATCGAGCACCACCTCGATCAAAGAGTGCGCGAGAGTGATGGACGTCACACCCGACAGCGCCGCATGAATCGTCGTCGCTGTGAGCCACGGCAACGCCAACGGCGGTGGAAAATTCGCCTTCTTCGGAGCGCACGGGTAATAGAGCGCGAGTGGAACGACTGCGAGCTCGGCCAGCCGCATCAGCTGCCTGGCCGTGCTCGCCATATCTGCAATCGTCGCGGCGTTGTCGACGATGGTGCCGACTTCGTCGGAATGTACTGTGGCCGACAGTGGAAACGTGATTCCTTGTGTGGCCCCACCGAGCGGTGCCGAACGGTTGTATTCGACGTAGTAACCGCGGGTGCCCGCGAGCACCGGAACTTGCGAGCTGGTTGCGTCCTGGATGACTTTGCGCCAACTCTCCATGGCCCAGCCCGACGGCAATCCCGTACCGTTGCCGAATACGATCACTCGCTTGATCTGGCTGATGTGTTCGCGTACCAACGAAAGTTGATGCGAAGGCAGCGCGCGATGATCCTGCGCATCGACACCGACTTCGATCCGAGCGTGCGGCGACCATTCCAACAACGATCGCAAGTGATCCAGGCCCGCCGGATCCGTCGCATCGATGTAGTAATGTCGATACGACGCTGGGATAGCATCGCCGCGGGTCGACAAATCCTTGCGCCATTCGCAGCCAAGTTTCGGAAACTCGACGACGCTCGCCGTGGCGCTGCGAGTCAGCGGCGCTCGTTCCGGTTGCTGTTCGAGCACCGCAGGTTCGAAGCGAATATCCACTTTATGAGCAATTCGGGTCCCTGCCTTCACCGACCGTGGGAAACCGAGGCGCAGCGGCGTGCAGTAGCTCTTGAACGACGCATCGCCCCAATTGCGTTGATCTTCCAGCTCGAACAAATCGCCAGCGAAACTGAGCTTCAACACGCCGAAGCCCGAGCGCTCGATCTTGAGCTCCGAGAACGGTTCTGTGATCGAACCCGGCACGCCGTCTACGATAGGCTGCGGAGATAGTTGTGCAGGAATTGTCAAGCTGCCCTCGGCCTGCACGCTCCGGGCTGTGACTTTGGAACCGATCATCGCTTCGGGCGGATGCAGGACGATCAGGCCGAGGCGACAAACATCCATGTCACGATGCGTCTTGCCCTCGAACGCGAAATGCACCGAGCGATGATCCGGCGCGATCTCCAGCGTCCCCTGCCATTCGAAATCCACCAGGTCGCTCTGGTGGCGCGCGTGCAGGCTGACCGCCCCGCGCTCCGAATCGATTTTCGTCTCCCAGACGGTGGGCGCGATCTCCTGCCAGTTACGATCGCGCACCGTGACGAAAATCCGCCGCACGATTTCGTGCCCCGCCGAATAAATCGGGCCCAGACTGCCGTCTCTGATTAGGTTACGCATGGCTATTGCGCGAGCGCGCCGCCGTCGATGACCAATTCACTGCCCGTCATATAAGACGACTCGTCTGACGCGAGGAAAATCACTCCGGCCGTGATTTCCTCGACGCGAGCGAGCCGCCCCAACGGCACTCGTTTCAAACGCTGTTCCAACGCCGCGGGATCGGGCAAGAACCGATGCAACATGCCGCCGTCGGTCGGCCCCGGATGCAACGAGTTGCAGCGAATCTTCTCGTGCGCGTGCTGAGTCGCCGTCACCTTGCTGAACATGCGAACGGCGGCCTTGCTGGTCGCATAGCCGGGTTCCTGGATCGCCGACTGACCGATGCCGGCTAGCGATGAAATATTCACGATCGAGCCGCCGCCGTTACGGCGCATTTCCGGAATCGCATGCTTCGTGCCCAGGAACACACTGCGCACATTCACTGCCATGACGCGATCCCACTCTTCAACCGTGCGCTCTTCGATCGGCACTCGCTTGATGACGATGCCGGCGTTATTGACCAGCACGTCGAGCTTGCCAAACCGCTCCACGGTGAAGCGGATGGCTTGTTTCCAATCTTCTTCCTTGCTCACGTCCAGGTGCACGTAGTGAGCTTCGCTATCCGCGGCACGAATTTCCGCTGCGACTTTCTCGCCGTCTTGATCGGCGATATCGGCCAACACGACTCGCGCGCCTTCTTTGGCCAGGGCTTGAGCTTGAGCCGCACCCAGGCCGGTGGCGGCGCCGGTCACCAATGCAACTTTGCCTTTCAATCTGTTCATGACTGTCCTCTCGTGGAGGTTTCCGCGGGCAAGGGTTGAAACGTCGGCGCTTGGTCGGGCTGCGGCTCGGGACGGATCGAATGCCGTTCGAGCTTGGCCTGCAGACGTGAACGAATGCTGTCGAACAATGCGGCCAGGAAGATGACCGAGCCGGTAATCACCGGATAGGCATATGGATTGGCATTCATCATCACCAGACCGTTCTGCACGGTCATGATGAGCACGGCGCCAATCACCGGCGCCCATAGATTTCCTCGCCCGCCGAACAAGCTCGTGCCGCCGAGCACAGCCGCAGCGATGGCAAGGAATTCGGCGCCCTGTCCGAAGGCACCTGAAGCTGCGGAGGATTGGCTCAACGAGACGAAACCGCCCAATCCAGCGAACGCTCCGCAGAGTGCGTACACAGTCCAAGTGACTGCGCGAGTCGGCACGCCGACGCGACGAGCACCCTCGGTGTCTGCTCCGATGCTTCTCACATACGAACCCAGGGGCGTTCGATTCAACAACACCCACGCCGCCGCCGTTGCAGCTGCCGCGATCCAAAGCAGGACTGGAAGGCCGAACAGCTCGGCGCGACCGAACCCGGACACGGTCGGGCCGGCGTACACGATGCGAGTCGAGGAAAGAAACAACCCGATGCCGCGACCGACGAAGATCGTCGCCAAGGTCACGATGAATGCCGGCAACCCGAGCCGCACGATCAGCGAGGCATTGATCGCACCGAAACAGGTGCCAACTAACACCGAGGCCAGCACACACAGCCACACCGGCGCATCCGGCAAGCCCAGCCCAACAACCACTGCCGCCAGATACATCGTCGCGCCAACGGAAAGATCGACGCCTGCAGCCAGCAATACGAAATTCATCCCCAACGCAACCACGATGAGCCAGCTCGATTGCACGAGGATGGCGCCCATGTTCTCAATACTGAGGAATCGCGGAGCCAGCGCTCCGAAACCCATCACCAGCAGCGCCAGAAAGAACAGCGGCGCCCAGCGCAGAGCGAAAGTCACCGCTTGAGCCGAAGAGCCGCCGTTCATGCTGCATTTCCTTGGCCGAACGCGGCGCGCAGAATCGTTTCCCGATCGAAGGCGACGCGTTCGAACTGCGCCGTCAGCTCACCGCGTCTCATCACGTGCATGCGATCGCAGAGACCCACCAGCTCTTCGAGCTCGGACGAGATGATCAGAATTGCCATACCTGCCTGCGCCATCTCCGCCAACAGTCGATAGATTTCTTCTTTAGCGCCCACGTCCACACCGCGTGTCGGCTCGTCGAGGATGAACAGTTTCGGTTGCCGCAACAGCCAGCGACCCAGGATCACTTTCTGCTGATTGCCGCCCGACAGCGTGCGAATCGGCGCGGTACGAATGTCACCACTCTTCAAATTCAGCCGCTGTGCCAGTGCTCGAATCGCGGACAGCAGCGGAGCGGTCTTAACTCGGCCGCCGCCAGCTGCGAACATCGGCAGAGCCGCCAGCGCCATGTTGTCCGCCACCGAAGCATCCGGCATCAGTCCTTCATGTCGACGGTCTTCGGTGAGAAAAGCCACACCTGCGTCCATGCGAGCCTTGATATCGCCCGGCGGCAGCACTCGGCCCTCGACCCGGACGACGCCCTGACTATGTCGGTCCAGGCCAAATAACATTCGCGCCAGCTCCGACCGGCCCGAGCCCATCAGGCCCGCGATGCCGACGATTTCTCCCGGCGCGAGTTGCAGATTGATTCCTTCCAATACACCCGGCTCGCCGAGTCCGCTGACTTCGAGCAGCGGTGCGGCGGTCAGTGCTGGCGTTTCGCGTGTAGGAAACAGGGCTTCGATGGTTCGGCCGACCATGGCGGGCACGAGATCGTTTGGCGTCAGCCCGTTCGTCGTGGCGCGCATGGTCACTCGACCGTCGCGCATGACCACAACGTCGCTGCACAGGTGCAGCACATCTTCCAAGTTGTGACTGATGTAGAGGATCGCGACATCCCGCTGCTGCAGTCGTCGCACGATATCGAACAGCCGCGCCGCTTCCCGGCCCGTCAACGAGCTCGTAGGTTCGTCGAGAATGAACACTCGCGCATCGGACGCCAGGCCACGAGCAATCTCCAGCAACTGACGCTCGCCGGCTGAGAGCTGGCCCGCCAGTGTGCTCGGCGAAACCGTCAGGTCCACCATGCGCAGCAGTTCTTTGGCGCGGTTGTGCATTTGTCGGCGCGAGATCAGCGGCAACGCCGAGAAGCTCCGAGGCGGACGCACCAGGAACAAATTTTCCGCGACCGACAGGTTCGGAAAGATGTTGAGCTCTTGCTGGATGAACGCGATGCCCGCCGCATCGGACTCGCGACGCGAGCGCGGTTCGAACACCTTGCCATCCAACAGCACAGCGCCTCGGTCGCGCGGCAAAACTCCAGCGATCAAGTTCATGGTCGTCGACTTGCCGGAACCGTTTTCGCCGACGATGCCGAGCACGCGACCGCCATGCGCCTCGAAGCTGACTTCGTGCAGGACCTTGACGCCGAAGAACGATTTCTCCAGCCCTTCGATCGATAGTCGTGCGGGTTTGTCCGTCATGCGCTTTTCACCTGGCGAGCACGCGCGACGTCGATGATGGCGGCAGCGAGAATCGCGCAGCCCTTCACCGCGAGCACGATGAACAACGACAGACCCAGCAATTGCAACGATTTGTCGAGCACGCTCAGGAACGCAACGCCGATCAGCACCATCCAGACGCTGCCCCGTCCGCCGAACAGACTCACACCGCCGATGATGGCGGCGCCGACGATATCCAGCAGCATGTTTTGCCCGAGCGTCGGCAGACCTGTCTCGATGCGACTCGTGTAGATGATCGCCGCCAGAGCAGCACACAAACCAGAAGCGGTGAACGCAGCGATGGTCACACCACGCACCGGCACGCCAGAGATGCGCGCTGCCTCGGCATTGTGACCCACCGCATACAACCATCGGCCAACGACAGTGCGCGACAAAACGTAGTGAATCGCCACGAGCGCCACGACACTGAGCACGAGCGCAATCGGAATGCCGGCGGCGTGCCCGTAACCGATGTAACGAAACGCGTCGGGCAGTCCGCCGATGCTGATCGTGTCCGACACCACCGACGCATACCAAACCGCCGCACCACTACCGGCCATCATCACCGCCAGCGTGATGATGAAAGATGGGATTTTCAGAAGCGCATGACACAGGCCGTTGAACAGCCCGATGATCGCGCCGACGGCGAGACACACGAGAATGCCAGTGAGCGTCACTCCGGGCTCGGCCGCATCAGCCATGTGCCGGGTCATCACAGATGCGCTGACGACACTTCCCGTTGCCATCACTGCCGTCATGGAAAGATCGATCTGCCCGATCAGCAGCACTATCATCTGGCCGGCAACCAGGATTGCGAGCGGCAACATCGCGAGCATTACGTCGTGCAACGTTGCGGTTGAAAACATCGCCTGCGAAAAGCCCAGCAGTGCGGCAATGAACAGTGCCCACGCCGCGCCGCCTGTTACGGCGCCACCTGCAGCAGGGGCGACTGCAGAACCTTCTGCACCTGTCGCCGGTACACCAGCGGTAACTCCTTTCGCCGCTGCGGAGGTGGTCTTCGCCTTCCACGCTCCGAAGCCCCACATGCGCTCGCGCTTTTCATTCAACGTATCGCGCGAAATCACAAAGCCGGGATCGACCAGAATCTTCGTCGGCTTTTCGCCCGCCCACAGCTGATCCAGCGCCTTGAATGTCAGATCGACTTCGTAATCGAGGTCCTGCACACCATCGACGTCGTAATAACCCGCGGCGAGTTGTTCGTAACCGTTGTCGTCGCCGTCAAACCCGGCGATCAGCACGTGACCCGGTTCATCGCTCTTGTGCCATTTGCCGGCGATCCGCAGCGCCTGCTCGATCTGCGGCGTGAGGAAGTCAGACGAAGTCACCAGCATGTTGATATCGGGATGCGCTTGCAAAGCGTTGCTGAGACCTGCAAACGCCTTGTCCGCATTCCACTCGGTCGCAACTCGCGCGACGACTTCGACGATGTCGCCGTGTCTCGCGATCGCATCCTGGAATCCATCGCGACGATGCACGGCATTCGCGTCGCCCAGGTCGCCGACCATCAGCGCAGCTTTATATTTACCGCCGCGTTGACGAGCGATCTTCATCAACTCGGTGACGGTGTCTTCCATCAACTTGCGATTGTCGGCGACGACGGCGACCGAATATGCGTCGCTCGGTGCCGGCGGTCGATTGAAGTGAACGATGGGAACGCCGGCCGCATTGGCAGCCCGCACGGCGGGAATGACAGCCTTGTCGTCGGTGTGAACGATGATGATCCCGTCCACTCCGCGCTGGATCATCGACTGCACCTGCTGGTACTGGCGGTTGTCGTCCATATTGGACACCGCTTCCAGCGCCGACCAGCCGAGCGACTGGATCCGCTGCCGCATGCGTTCGATCGCCGCCACCCAGAACGGCGAAATCAGGCTGTCGAACAACAGGGCTACGGTCCGCTTGCGTTCGGCCTGGGCTAAAGCGGGTGCTACTGCCGTGGCCGCCAACAGGCCTATGCAACTGCGCCGGTCCATTACCCGTGGTTCCCCCAGTCTTCGTTCTATGTGTAAGATGGCATACCATCGTACCATGAGTCCAGACAGATGGTACTGTCTACGCCGAATTGGTCTTCGGTATGATGGCGCGCCTCGGAGGAGTAATCGTGACCGAAACTTTCCTGCAAGCATTTCGCAGTGTGGCCCGCGAGCGGAGCCTGTCGGATAAGGTGACCGAGCAGATCACCGAAGCCATCATTTCCCGCCAGGTTCGACCTGGCGAGCGTTTGCCGTCCGAGCGCGAATTGGGCGCCCGATTTAACGTATCGCGCACGGTGATCCGTGAGGCGGTCCGATCTCTAGTCGCGCGGGGCCTGGTGCGCGTCACCTCCGGCCGTGGCGTCGAGGTCAGCGAAGTCGGCTCAGGCAACGTAGCCGCTTCGATGAAGTTGATGGTGCGCGGCTACGAGGGCCTGAGCTACGAGAAAGTCAGCGAAGTCCGCTCAGCGGTTGAAGTACAAACCGCCGGCCTCGCCGCACGACGGGCTACACCAGAAGACATCGAACGCCTGCGCCAACTGTGCGACGAGCATCAAGTCAATCTCGACAAGGGAGATATCGAGGGCGCGAGCGAATGCGACTTTCAGTTTCATCGAGAGCTGGTACGCGCCTCTGGCAACGAGCTACTGATCGCGATGCTGGATTCGATCTCGGATGTGCTGCGTGAAGTGCGTCACCAGGCGATGGTTCAGCCGCACGTGAGCGAAGACGGCCTCAAGGCGCACCGTCGGATTCTCAAGGCAGTGAGCAGTGGCGATCCGAAGGTGGCGCGGGACGCGATGGCCAGACATCTGGCGGATGCGGAACGCGTCTGGCGCGGTGAGGAAGTCGCGACGAAGGCGGCCGCGCGAGCGGCGAAGACTGCCGCCGCTCGCAAGACCCAAAAGTAAATTCAGTTGCCGAGGTTCAGCGCTGCCAGGGCGGCAGCGCATCGGCGTCGATGCCGTAACGTTTGATGGCTTCGGCCACGGTCGAGCGCGGCACCTGATCGCGCAGAGAATCGAGCGCTGCCACGACGATCTGGTGTCGGTCGACTTCGAAAAAGCTGCGCAATGCCTGTCGAGTATCGCTGCGACCGAAACCATCGGTGCCCAACGCAATGAACCGATTGCTCACATGTGCGGCAATCAGCTGCGGATACGCAGCCACATAGTCGGTTGCGGCGATCACAGGCATCGGATCCGCAAGGCACGTTGAGACATGACTCGTTCGCGGGGCTGCCGTTGGGTGAAGCCGATTGTGTCGCTCGATCTCACGGGCCTCTCGCGCCAACTCGCTGAAGCTGGTAACACTCCAAACGTCGCTCGCGATCTGCCAATCCTTTTCCAATAACTCAGCTGCAGCGATCACCTCGCGGAAGATCGCGCCGGAGCCTAACAGGTGCACTCGCCCCTTCGCATTCTCGGGGCGGCGCTGCGCAAAGCTATACATTCCCTTGATCACATCCGCGTGATGTTCGGGACGCAAGCTCGGCTGCTCGTAGCTCTCGTTCATCACAGTGATGTAGTAGAAAACATCCTGTTGCTGTTCGAGCATCTGCCTCGCACCGTGATCGATGATGACGGCGAGCTCGCCCGCGAACGCCGGATCATAGGCTCGGCAGTTCGGAACCGTCGCAGCGGCAACGTGACTGCTACCATCCTGGTGCTGCAGCCCTTCCCCACCCAGCGTCGTACGCCCCGCCGTCGCACCGATGAGGAAACCTCGCGAGCGCTGATCGGCCGCGGCCCAGATCAAATCGCCGACGCGTTGGAAGCCAAACATCGAATAAAAAATATAGAACGGCAACATCGGCAGGTTATGCACGCTGTACGACGTCGCAGCGGCAACCCACGACGATAGCGCACCGGCCTCGGTGATTCCTTCCTCCAACAGCTGGCCATCGCGCTTCTCGCGATAAACCATCAGCGACTCGGAATCCTCAGGCTCATACAACTGCCCGACGGGCGAGTAGATGCCGATCTCACGGAACAGCGCCGCCATTCCGAACGTCCGCGCTTCGTCCGCGACGATGGGCACGATGCGCGGCCCGAGGGTTCGATCTTTCAGCAACGCGCTGAACAGCCGCACGATCGCCATCGTCGTCGACATTGCCTTGCCATCGGCTTGCAGCGCGAACTGCGCGTACTTGGCCAACGGCGGCACATCCAACCGTTGTTCTTGATGAGATCGCGACGGCAACGCACCGCCGAGCACCCGGCGTCGGTCCTGCAAATAGCGAATCTCGGGCGAATCCTCCGACGGACGATAGAATTCGAGCTTCGCGACCTGCTCATCATTCAACGGCAACTGAAATCGATCGCGCACGTACTTGAGCACGTCGACATCCAGCTTCTTCTGTTGATGCGATGTCATGCGGGACTCGCCCGCCAGCCCCATGCCGTAGCCTTTCTTGGTCTTGCACAGAATCACCGTCGGCTGACCGCGATGATCGCGAGCGGCAGCGAACGCCGCGTACAGCTTCCGGAAATCGTGGCCGCCGCGATTCAGCGCGTCGATCTCGCTGGTCGACATATGTGCTACCAGGCGTTTGATGTCCGGATCGGAATTGAAAAAGTGCAGCAGGTTGTATTCGCCGTTCTGCGCACCGAGCGTTTGATACTCGCCGTCGACGATCTGGGCAAAGCGCCGGAGCAGCGCATGGTTCGTATCGCGCGAGAACAACGAATCCCAGTTCGAGCCCCACAACACCTTGATGACATTCCAGCCGGCGCCGACGAACAACCCTTCCAGCTCTTGCACGATCTGCCCGTTGCCGCGCACCGGCCCGTCCAGACGTTGCAAATTGCAATTGATGATGAACGTGGTGTTGTCGAGATTCTCTCGCGAGGCGAGCGTGAGCGCGGCAATGGATTCCGGCTCGTCCATCTCGCCGTCGCCGAACACGCCCCACACGCGCTTCTCGTTGGTTTGCACCAGCCCGCGATGTTCGAGATAGCGCATGAAGCGCGCTTGGTAGATCGCGTTGATCGGCCCGATGCCCATCGAGCCGGTGGGAAACTGCCAGAAATGCGGCATGAGCCACGGATGCGGGTAAGAGCACAGTCCCGACCCGTTCACCTCTTGCCGATAATTGGCAAGCTGCTCGGCATCGATGCGCCCTTCCAGAAACGCTCGCGCATACACGCCCGGCGCCGAATGCGGCTGGAAATAAACCAGATCGCCGCCCTGTTTGGCGCCGGCCCCATGGAAGAAATGATTGAAGCCGATCTCGAAAATCTCCGCAGCCGACGCGTAGCTCGCGATGTGACCGCCCAACTCACCGTGCGCCTTGTTAGCTCGCACGACCATCGCCAACGCATTCCAGCGCAGCAGAGCAGTGATGCGTTCTTCCAGTCGCGGATCGCCGGGATGCGGCGCCTGGTCGTCCACCGAGATCGTATTTTGATAGGCCGAATACGGCGACGGTACCGCCGCAGCGCCTAGATTCCTCGCATGCAACCCAAGCTCATGCAGTAGATACAATCCTCGCTCGCGGCCGGCGGACTGTACTACCGCCGAGAGCGCGTCCAGCCATTCCTGAGTTTCGAGCGGATCGGCATCTTCGACCACCACGCTTGTCAGCTGCGGATGAGTCTCGGCACTGGGCTTGGTTTGGGCATTCATGGAGCGCTGCTATTTCGCCGTGTAGCCGCCATCGATGATCAATGGCGATCCTGTCATGTAGCGCGATTCGTCCGACGCCAGGTACAAGGCCGCGTAGGCGATGTCCTTTTCCGAGCCCAGCCCGAGCGGATGTTCCTTTTTCAAGGTCGCTTCCACTTCGGCTTTGTTGGGCAACGACGAAACGAATTCGTGATACAGCGGCGTCGGAATCGTCCCGGGGCAAATGCAATTGACTCGAATGTGGTCTTGCGCATGACCCAGCGCCATCGAGCGCGTCAGGTTGAGCACGGCACCCTTGGATGCGCAGTATGCAGGATGCATCGGAAAACCGATGAGGCCCGACTCCGAGCCCATGTTGATGATAGAGCCGCCGCCGTTCTGGCGCATGATCGGCACCACGAACCGCGAGCAAAGAAACATGCTCTTGACGTTGATCGCGAAGGTGCGATCCCAATCCAGCTCGGAGATGTTCTCGACGTTGCCTTCGATGCAGGTGCCGGCATTGTTGAACAGCACGTCGATGCCGCCCATGAACTGCACGGCCGCCTCGACTGCGGTACTCACCTTCGCCATCTGAGTGACATCGCAGTTCTGGTACAAAGCTTTACCGCCGGCTCTGACGATATCACCGACGACTTCGTGGCCCAGCGCATCCTTGAGATCTAAGAGCACGACAGTCGCACCCTCCTTAGCAAACAGCCGAGCTGCCGTTGCACCGATGCCGCGTGCCGCACCTGTGATCAGACACCTCTTTCCCTGCAACCTGCCTTGGTTCATGTTCGTGTCGACTCCACCGGGGTTTTCTGCCCCAGGGGGGAGGGGCAGCTATAGCGTAGACCGGTGTAGGCTCCGCCCCGC